>Ga0193721_1000027_pt1 | contig 43351 bp, 55 predicted proteins | sample U2s2metaG_FD_145078 | JGI IMG/M metagenome (GOLD analysis project Ga0193721, IMG submission 145078) | Soil microbial communities from a riparian zone of the East river system, Colorado, United States - U2s2 | ecosystem: Environmental > Terrestrial > Soil > Riparian zone | place: USA: East River...
CAACCGATGCGGAGCATTCGTTGTGGCGGCGCGCCCGGCGGTCGCGCCTTATCAATTACGCGCAGGCGAGCTCGACTGGCGGCGAGGCTGCGCCTCTCTCGCTCGTGGGCCGTGGTGATACGTGGCGGTAATGACTGTCGCGCTGGACCGGTTCGCGACCAGCTTCGCGGATCGCGTGTTCCAGCGCTGCTACGGTTTGTTGCTGCGGCGTGGTTGCACCGGCCATGTGGAAAATTTTTTCCTCCAGAATTGTGCCGTGCAGATCGTCCACGCCGTAACTGAGCGAGACCTGTGCCAGTGGGAGCCCCAAGCTTACCCAATAGGCAGTCAGGTGGTCGATATTGTCCAGGTAAATTCGGCTCACCGCGAGATTGCGAAGCTGGTCAAATGCGGAGGCGCGTTTGATGTGGGCAAGGATTCCGTGGGATTGGGACGGCTCGAAAGCGAACGGAACAAAACCGGTAAAGCCGCCGGTCTCGTCTTGCAGTCGCCGCAGCTGGCGCAAGTGATCGGCGCGGTGAGCGAGCGTCTCGATGTGACCGTAAAGCATCGTGCACGTGCTGCGACCGCCCATTGAATGCCAGGTGCGATGCACGTCTAGCCATTCGGCTGCGGTCTCCTTGCCACGGCAGACTTGATCGCGCACGCCCGGATCGAAAATCTCCGCGCCACCGCCGGTGATCGAGCCGAGTCCTTCCTCGCGCAGCGTTTCCAGCGTATCGCGGATCGGCATGCGAAAGATTCTTTGAGCCAAATGACGAACCTCGATCGCGGTGAATGCTTTGATGTGAAGCTGCGGATCGAGGGCACGCAATCGGCGCAAAAGATCCAGATACCATTCTTTTTTCAGGGTAGGATGCAGCCCGCCTACCATATGCACTTCCGTAACCCCGAGGGGAAGCGCATCGCTCACTACGCGGACAATTTCGTCAATTGCGTATTCAAACGCGTGCGCATCGCGCTTTTTGGCAGCGAAAGCACAGAACTGACAGGACAAGATGCAGATGTTCGAATAATTGATGTAACGATTGTGAATGTATGTTGCGTAGTTGCCGTTCGCTCGCTCGCGCACAACGTTGGCAATCATTCCAAGAGCGTTAAGATCGTTCGTACGATAGAGACTGAGCGCATCCGCCTCTGAAATCCGCTGCTGCGCCTCAACTTTTTCGGCGATTGGCCTGAGTTCTTTCGGAATAAGCTGGTAATTCATGCGCAGGCTAAAGGTAACGCTCCATCGGCAGCAAAGCATGCACAGGCCACTCGTGGCTTGCAACAAAAACCATGGCCACGAATGTGCTGCAGGATAAATTTTGCCCAGTTGCCATTTTTCTTGCAAACCTTGTCCCGTGCGAACGTCTAAGAGCCTATTGAGATGCTCAGCCATGCCGCGTTGCTGCCGATTTTTCGTCTCTCCAAGGCGCGAGGAAGGCGCATACCCGTCCCGCAGGGGCGGGATAACGGACAAGCAACCCCGGAGAAGCGAAAGAGGGGCGCAACCCGGAGGGCGCGAGTGCTTTGGGCGGTCTGCGGCGTTGCTCGCTCCTTGCCCCGCAACCACGGGACGAACATGCTCGTCGGTCGCGCCTTGCTACCCACTCCAAAGCCCTCGTGCGCGAAGTGGCTGGGTCTTTCGACAGGCTCTTGAGTGACCGATGTCTGGTAACGATCCAGGAAACCAAGGGAGATCGGACGAAGACGCTGACGACGTGCGGCTCATGCGGCTGGTGGGCGGAGGCGATGCCGTCGCCTTCGAGGAGCTCGTTGAGAAGCATCAGACGTTGGTGGCGGGCACGGTCGCGCGCATGCTGGGCAGTAACTCGGACGTGGAAGACATTGCGCAGCAGGTTTTTATTCGAGTCTGGAAAAGCGCTCGCCGATATGTCCCCCGCGCCAAATTCACCACGTGGCTGTTAAAAATTACGCGTAATCTCGTTTTCAACGAAATGCGCCGCACCAAGCGGCACGCGCATGTTCCGCTTCAGCCGGAACCGGGCGCAGAGGACCCACCTTTGAAGGATGAGATGAATCTCGCACCGGACGCGTCGGTTTTAGAGACCGAACTTCAGCGAACGATCGAGGATGCAATTCTGCAACTGCCGGAAACCCAACGGATGGCGCTGGTGCTGCGCAGGTATGAGCAGCTTAGCTATGAGCAGATTGCAGAGGTTCTTGAGCTGTCCGTGCCCGCGGTAAAAAGCGTACTCTTTCGCGCACGCACGGAACTACGCTCCCGCCTGAGCAAGTATCTGGGCGGGCCCGCGTGATTCGTTGAATTGTTACATCGTCACATCGGCTTCGCTTCAACGCTTCAACGATTTAACGATTTAACGATTTAACGTCGCGATACACGCGTCACGGCTCAATCACTCGGCCGCGAACGCGCTTAATCTGCGCATGATGCGTGAGCACATGCACGTGCCCATCACTCCCGCGGAAAAATGCGCTCAAAATCCAGCTAACGATGCTGATAACTATCGCGCCCCAGAACGCACTCCAAAAGCTATCCACATGGAATCCGACTACAACGCTCGGCACGACAAGCAGCAACAGGCCGTTCAGGATGAGAATGAAAAAGCCGAGCGTAACGAGAATGAGCGGCGCACTGAGAATCAACAGGAAAGGGCGAACAAACGCGTTGAGAATACCAAGCAAAAGCGAGGCGCCGATCAGCGCCGCGACAGTATCGTACCGAATGCCGTGAATTATCGACGAGGCAACCATTACGGAAATCGTTGTGGCAGCCCAGCGGAATACGAAATGTTTCATGCCAAGGAGTGCCTACGACTCTGCACCGAACACGCCTGAGAAACAACTTGCCAATCATCCGATGCGCGTTAAACGGATTGAAATCATCAACACCAAGTAAATCTGTGCCGAAAAAGAAGAAAACTGTCGAAGCCGAAATCGCCGGCGGCGCTCCGCCGGAGGCAGGCGAATCACCTGCCGAAATGAAAGTCAAAAAAACGCCAGCGGTCCGGCGGACCTCGGGGCAAAAGAGCGCACCCGCCGGAAAGAAAAGTGTGACCGCAGGGAAAAGGAAAGTCTCAATGCCTGCCGAAGCAGAAACGATGACGGAGCCGTCGGACGACGCAATTCGTCTCCGCGCTTACTTCATCTCCGAGCGTCGGCGCAGATTCGCGCTGCCAGGTAACGCAGAATCGGATTGGGTCGAAGCGAAACGACAGCTGCTTTCCGAAACAGGCCCGCGCTGAACCAATGGAGAACGCGATTGTCACTTCAAGGAGCGGCGGTCTCCAGCCCGCCGAATCCAACGCGCTTCTCAGTCTTAGAGACGCTCTAAGAGAACGTCTCGCGATCATTCAAGATGAAGAAAGTCGTCGCGACGTGAACACACACATCGCGCGATTGCGCGCAGTCTCAGAAAAGATCGACAAATTGCAAGCGGCGCTTCCGCAGCCAGTCGATCCGCGGCTGGCGCATTATCTGCAGCGCCGCAGCTACGATAAAGCGCTCGAATATCTGGAAGCCGCGCCGTCGCGCGACGGAACATAGGCATCTTGCCGGTGCGCCCAGCGGACCTGTTGTGCGCTGTCCTTCAATCAGGGGAACTATGGACGGACCAATCACGAGCTTGTGTCAATAGTGAGGACTGACCCCTCTGCGCTCTCTTTTTCCTTGATTAAGAACCTTCATCGATTGGTTAGACCGCTTTGGGTGCAACAGCGCGACCAAGTGAGAGATAAAGAAGTGAAGTGTCGGGCAACCGCACCGAAATACCGTCGAACCTGAACTCCTCATTTCGACACGAAGCCATGTAGTCGAGATAATCGCGCCGTGACTGCCACCGCGTGCGTTGATGTGTGAACAGCGGCCACGCGAGAAGCTCGTCGTAACCCTTCACGAAGTGGCATAGGGCCCCAGAGTCTGATGGTGACAGCTCGTTCGCGTCTTCGATCGAGCCATTGTAATCCCCTGCACGACAACGATATTGTCGTGACCGTGTCGGCACTTAAACTTGTAAACGCTATCGTCCCTTACCTCGCAGTCATATGTAGTAAAATCCGGTTTAATATCTTTCGGGAAACCGCACTGCATACACACCATTGGAAGTTTCACAGGCCTAACGAGACACAGGCTCAGCCACCCAGCATCTTGCAGTCAAGGGTGGGCCACGCCTTGCGTCGAGATAGTGAAGCATAAAAAAATCAACCTTAAGAGGAGCAATATCATGATTAAGAAGAGAGGTCGAGTCGTAGGGCTCGATGTGCACCCGGATACCGCGGACGCAACAAAGCGGCCGTCGCCGTCGCGCGCAAACTCTGCGTCGCGGTGTGGCACGTCTTAATGGGACACATCGTCGGCGCGTTGGAGCGACTTGACACGCTTGAGACCAAGCTGAGCAAGTTTGCCACCGAAATGGGACCGGCCGCGCTCAGCGCGCTCGGCTATCACAACAAAGCCGACTTCGTGAAGAAAAAACTTTATGTGTTACGAAGCTACCCTTGACCTAACCACATGTCTGCAGCGTCTGGTTAGGTGCGCGGTCCGGGGACAACTTCATTGCGATCTATATCTGTTGGTGACCTTCGGTAGAAGCCGATAATGTAGACATGATCATCGAAGAAGCGGTAAAGCGGCTGCTGCGAGTAAGGGAATGAAAGCTCGAGACGCTCGATGCGTGGAACGTAGTCCTCGCTCATCACGTAGCGGGTGAAGGTAACCCGGCAGCCATCCGGCATGCGCCGAACCACAGCCGAGATGAAGTTGTAAGTGGGATTGTAGCGGCTCCAGTCCTGGATAACCGGACGGCTGTGAGGCGCCATCGCTACGATGACGTCCCCAGACGGACGTCCTTTGATCGTGATGAAGAGCTGCTTGCCGCGATTCGGCACAGGCAACTGCTGCGCCGACAGCAGCGGCGCCAAAACAATGAGCACCAGAAAGAACGCGCGTGTCCTCACATCTAACGAGAATTCGGCGCCAAAAATCTGCAATTAATTACAGATAAAATCTGTATAATCCGGTTGTTTTTGGGGAGGGTAACTAAAAGCGAACACATGTCTCCCGCATCTGTACCGGCGGCTGTTCCGGGAAACAAGCCAAAAAAGCTTCTCGATCAGCGCGTAAAAGCGTTGCTCACGCGCCAAAGCTTTACGCGTTACCCACACGCTCAACAGGCCGGGCATTGGCGTGAAGAGTCCGCTGAACTGAGGCGTTGACGAAAAACGGGAACCGCTCGCGCAGCAGGGTAGGGCACACTGGCGAACAGTCGGGTCGCGCGTGTGCGCCCGTGCCTTAGCGTGAGTACAGCTCGACGACGAGCTGTTCGTTGACGATCGGCTGCATCTCTTCCCGAGACGGGATGTGCGTGACTTTGCCGCTGAGCGCGTCGCGATCGACTGTGAGCCAGTCGGGCACGGGAACAATTTGTGTAAGATCAAGGTTTCGGAGCACCAACTGACGGGATTTTGGTTTGTCTTTGATCGTGATCTCGTCGCCTGCCTTCACATTGTAGGAAGCGATGTTCACTGTGCGCCCATTCACCAGCACGTGGCCGTGCGACACGAGCTGGCGAGCAGCGCTGCGCGTATTAGCAAGGCCAAGGCGGTAAACGACGTTGTCGAGCCGCGTCTCCAACAGTTGGAGCAGGGTTTCACCTGTCACGCCGCGCTTGCGCAAGGCGCTTTGGAAAATGCGCCGGAACTGTTTTTCGAGAAGTCCGTATTGATAGCGCAGCTTCTGTTTTTCGCCGAGTGCAATTGCGTAATCGGATTGTTTGCGCCGCGAACCTCTTGGGCCGTGCATGCCAGGCGGATAATTTTTCCGCTCAAGCGCCTTAGATGAACCGAAAATCGGCACACCGTAACGCCGGCTTACTTTTGTTTTGGGTCCTGTGTATCTGGCCATTGGGATTCGTTAAAGGGTTAAAGCGTTGAAGCGGAATCAGACGCGGCGTTGTTTTGGCGGGCGACAACCGTTGTGGGGCACAGGAGTAACATCGCGGATCACGGTGAGATCGAGCCCGATCGCTTGCAAGGCGCGCACAGCGGATTCACGTCCGGCTCCAGGTCCTTTTACCAAAACTTCCACTTCTTTCAGCCCATGGCCCATCGCCTGCCGGGATGCATCCTGCGCAACCATCTGCGCGGCGTAAGCGGTGCTTTTGCGCGAACCTTTGAAACCAACTTTGCCGGCGCTCGACCACCCAATCACGTTGCCTTTCATGTCAGTGATCGTCACGATTGTGTTGTTGAACGTCGAAAGCACATGCGCGATGCCCGAATGAACGTTCTTGCTCCCTTTGGCTTTGACGACCTTTGGCTTGTCGACGTCATTGGCTGAAAGCGAAAGATTCTCCGAAGCTCCCGCGGCCGGAGCTGACTGTTCCTTTTTTTGTTTGGCTGGTTTTTTGGCAGGCTTCGCTGCTGCCTCAGCCTTTGCAGCTGGCGCCTTTTCGTCTTCCTGCGACTTTGGAGCTGGGGCCTTCTCAGCTTCCTGCGACTTTGGAGCTGGCGCCTTTTCGTCTTCCTGCGACTTTGGAGCTGGGGCCTTCTCAGCTTCCTGCGACTTTGGAGCTGGCGCCTTTTCGTTTTCCTGCGAAGCTGCCGGAGCCGGCGTTGGCTTCGACTCCTCCAATGTCGGTTCTTCGGGAGTTGCATTGGTTGCTTCCTCTGACTCAGCCATAAATTTTAGTTAGCCGCTAAACTTTGCCGGCCTTCGCTTCGGGGTTGCGGATCACGCCTACGGTCTTGCGCGGTCCTTTGCGCGTCCGGGCATTCGTCGAAGTGCGCTGTCCGCGCACGGGCAAGCCTTTCCGGTGACGGATACCGCGATAAGAATTAATTGCCTGAAGCCGTTTCAAATTACCCTGCACGTCGCGGCGTAGATCGCCTTCAATCTTGATCTTGTTGTTCGTGATGGCATGAATGATTTCGTTCAACTGCTGCGGCGTAAGATTTTTCGCGCGAATGTTGGGATCAATATTGGTCTGCTCGAGAATGCGCCTCGCTGTGCTGAAACCGATCCCGTAGATATACGTTAGAGACGCCTCGATGCGCTTGTCTGCTGGAATTTCAACTCCGAGTAATCTGGGCATGTTCTTTAGGTGTTAACTGAATCTTCTTTCGCTTTAACTCTTCAACGCTTTTATCGCTTCAACCACCACCGTTAAAGCGTTGAAGCGGTCATCCTTGTCTTTGCTTATGGCGCGGGTTTTTGCAGATCACGTGCAATACGTTCTTGCGTTTCACGATCCTGCAACTGGCACAAAGTCTTTTTACTGATGGTCGTACTTTCATAATCTGCGAAATGGAAACGCGGGACGTCTCCGCGTTGTCATTTTTGGCGATAAGTAATTCGCCCCTTCGACAAATCGTAAGGTGAAATCTCTAGCATAACTTTGTCGCCAGGCAAGATCCGAATGAAGTGCAAACGCATTTTCCCGGAGATATGGGCCAAAACACGATGGCCATTTGCCAACTGGACTCGAAACATGGTGTTGGGCAGCAGCTCGACCACTGTGCCTTCTACTTCAATTGCGTCTTTGCGCGCCATGTCAGAATTTCTGGCTCGTCCTTCGTGATCAGGACGGTGTGCTCGAAATGTGCCGAGGGCATGCCATCCGCCGTACGCACCGTCCAACCATCGTCGAGCAATCTTACGTCGGACGTGCCGATATTAATCATCGGCTCAATGGCCAGGGTCATGCCTGCTTTTAACTTCGGACCGCTGCCGTGTTTGCCGTAATTTGGAATTTGCGGTTCCTCGTGCATTTTTCGTCCTACCCCGTGTCCAACAAATTCGCGCACGACTGAAAAGCTAAAGCGTCGCGCCTCATCCTCGATTTCAGCGCAGATGTCGCCGACGCGCCGGCCTTCGCGGGCAACCTTAATTGCACGCGCGAGCGCATTTTCGGTGGCGCGGAGCAGCTGATCCGTCCGTTCATCAATGATTCCGACTGGAACAGTCGTGGCGTTATCCCCTACCCAGCCATCCTGAATTATGCCGATGTCCAGTTTCACAATCTCGCCGTATTGAATGCGCCGTTGGCTGCCGATGCCGTGAACCACTTCGTCGTTGAGCGAGATGCAAATATTGCCCGGAAAAATGCGGTGCCCGAGGCGATAACCGAGAAATGCACTCTTTACGTGGGCTTCGTTCATGAAGTCCGCTGCCGCTTCATCGACTTCCTTGGTCGTAATGCCGGGGCGAACCAAGTCGTGAACGCGATCCAGGATGTCGCTCGCCGTGCGACACGCCTGCCGCATCTTCTCGATTTCCCTGGCGTTCTTGATCGGGATCATTTCGCGTTCTTCTCTTCAATTAATCGCGAGATATCGCCGAAGACCGCTTCGCGATCCCGGTTACCGTCGATCCGACGCAATACTGACATTTTTTCATAAGAGGAGGCTAGCGGTTCGGTCTTGGTCCGGAACTCCTGCAAGCGCGTCTGCAACACGCCCAAGTCGTCGTCATTGCGGCGCTCCAATCGCCCGTCGCAATAGGGGCATATGGGACGATTGGCGAACTGTGCGGCCGATGAGCTGGTGGTAAAACCACATTCGCCGCATTGAAGCCGGCCCGCGATACGGTCCCTGACAGTCTCCTCCGATACTTCTAGCCAGATCACCAAATCCAAGGCAGTGCGCAACCTCGCCAACATGGAATTTAAGCTCTCGGCCTGCGGCAGCGTGCGAGGGAAACCGTCGAAGACGAACCCGTGGCCTCCATGCAAGCGCAGCCAGTCCTCGATTAATTGAATGATGATTTTGTCCGAGACGAGCCCGCCGCTTCGGAGCGCTTCAGCAGTCTCCTGCCCGAGAGGTGTGCCGAGATCTCGTTCACGGCGCAGGATAGCGCCAGGAGACGTAACAGGAATGCCGAAGTGGCGCGTAATCATTTCTGCCTGGGTTCCTTTGCCAGAGCCGGGAGGACCAAGAAGAACAAGCCGCCTTTTCACTTATCGCCCGTAAAGAAAAATGGCGACCCCGGCAATCACAAGCGCGGCAATCCCCACGTACAGCCACATCAGCGTGCCGCCTGCTGCCGCTTCGCCACGAGCATACGAAGCGCGATCAAACGATCGGCCCCGGATCCGGCCCTTGCGCAAAAAGCCGTCGTAATGTCGCTGGATCAGGTGTGTCTCCACCTGGCGCATCGTGTCGAGCATGACGCCCACAATGATCAATAAGCTGGTGCCGCCGAAGAATTGCGCCGTGATCATAGGCACATTCAACGACTGGCTCAGAAGACTTGGTAAAACTGCTATCAGCGTCAGAAATATCGCACCGGCAAACGTGAGGCGCGTCATCGTAAAATCAAGAAAGTCGGCAGTTGGTTTCCCTGGCCGGACGCCCGGAATGTAACCACCGTATTTTTTCAGGTCGTCCGCGATCTGTGTCGGTTGGAACTGCGTGGCGACCCAGAAATAACTAAAAAAGAAAATCATTGCCGCAAGAGCGACATAATGAGGCCAGCCGGTGGAAAGCGCGGCTGCGATCCGCGCAGCAGTCGGGCTGTTTCGAAATCCGTACTGAACAATCGTCGCCGGAAAGAGAAGCAGCGCCCAGGCGAAGATAATGGGCATCACGCCGGCATAATTCACCTTCAAAGGCATGTATTGCGTCTGCCCGCCGTACATTTTGCGGCCTACGACTCGTTTAGCGTACTGCACGGTGATTTTCCGCACGCCTTGCGTGATCGTGATCACTGCGGCGATCACTATAATCAAGAAGAATACCAGCATCACAAGCACCATCGGATTCACCTGGCTCGATCCGCTCTGCGCCGACGGTACAAAAGTCTTCCATGCCTGCGCGAGTGCGGCCGGCAAGCGCGCGACAATGCCAATAGTAATGATGAGGGATATCCCGTTGCCGATGCCGCGCTCGGTGATTTGATCGCCCATCCACATTAATACAAGCGTGCCCGTTGTCAGGGAAATCACGGTTATAATTCGAAATTTCCAGCCAAGATCATCCACCAACGGAATTCCGAGGTTCCTGATGGTGTCAGTAATCCCCGGCAGCATGGTGTGATACGATTCCGGGTGCTGAAACGACAGCGCCAGCAGATAACCTTGGAAAAGACACAGTCCAACTGTCGTATAGCGCGTAAGCTGCATGATCTTTTGCCGCCCACCATCTTCGCGGGCCAGCCTGCCAAGCTGCGGAATGACCGCGGTAAGCAACTGCATCATGATCGATGCGCTGATGTACGGCATGATGCCCAGGGAGAAGATCGCGCAATTCTCAAGCGCGCCGCCACTGAACAAGTTAAAGAGCGCCGCCAGGCCGCCGCCAGTGCGCTGGCTCAAAGAGGTGCGAAACCATTCCTGTAACACGGCTTGGTTGACCCCCGGAGTAGTGATGGCAGCGCCCAGGCGCACAATCACGATTACCGCCAGCGTGAACAAAATGCGCCGGCGCAATTCCGGTATCTTAACCGTGTTTAGAAACGCCGAAACCATCCGCTAACTTTGAAACATCATGTGCTGGGAAGCTAGCTCTTCCGCGATGTTTTCTTTTTTGCCCGCGACTTCGCTTTCGCCGAGGGTTTCCTCGCCGAGTCTTCCTTACCGGTCGCCCCTCGTGCACGTTCGCCGGATCGTTCTCCCGCCGAAATCTCATTTGCCGCAGTGGCATCGGCGCGCCCTGTCGCTTTTGCTCCTCTTTCGAGCAGCGTAATCGTTCCACCCGCCTTCTCTATTTTCTCGCGTGCTGTCGCGCTGACTTTATCGGCTTCCACTTTCAGCCCGTGCTTCAATTCACCGTCGCCCAGGATTTTTACTCCTGCGAAATGGCCTCGGATGAGATTCGATTCACGCAGCAGTTGTTCGTTTACCACCGCTCCGGCTTCAAATTCATTAAGGTCGCTGACATTCACAATTGCATAATGCTTGTGAAAGGCCGCGTTATTAAATCCACGCTTCGGCAATCGACGAATGAGCGGCATCTGCCCGCCTTCGAACCCGAGGCGAATGCTCCCACCGGACCGCGCTTTCTGGCCTTTATGCCCTTTCCCGCTGGTTTTCCCGTGCCCTGAACTTTCGCCGCAACCCAGGCGTTTAACGCGATGTCGCGAGCCGGGACGCGGCCGCAGATTATGAAGACGCAGCATGTTGATCACCCTTTCCATCACCGAACTTAATCCCACGCACCTTAAAAATCTCGTCCCTGCGGCGAAGTGATCGCAGCGCCGCGATGGTTGCCTTTACTACGTTGGCGTGATTGCTTGATCCGAGTGATTTCGCCAGCACATCGCGAATCCCAGCCGCTTCAGTTACGGCTCGCACGCCTCCGCCGGCAATAATCCCAGTCCCCGGTGAAGCCGGGCGCAATAACACTCTCGCTCCATCAAATTCACCGATCACTTCGTGGGGAATCGTGTTTTCGTTCAATGAAACTTTTTCCATCGACTTGCGCGCTGCCTCGGAGGCCTTTCGAATAGCCTCTGAGACTTCGTTCGCCTTCCCGAATCCGCATCCCACTTTTCCATCGTGATCTCCAGCGACGATCAACGCGCTGAAGCTAAAACGACGACCGCCCTTCACGACCTTTGCGCAGCGGTTGATGAACACAACTTTCTCCGTGGTGTCACCCTTTGCCGCGGGAGTCTTGTCCGGCCTGCGCGAGTCTGGACGTCTGCCTGAACCTGTTTGAGCCATGAAATTAAAATTTTAAGCCGCCTGCGCGCGCTGCGTCTGCTAAGGCCTTCACTTTTCCGTGATAAAGAAACCCGCCCCGATCAAACACGACTCGCTCGAGTTTCTTCGCCAGCGAACGTTCCGCGATTGTCTTTCCAATCAATTCTGCCGCGGTCCTATTTGCAGCGGCTTTGTCTTTGCCAATCACGGAACGCTCCGTCGTCGATGCAGCGGCCAGCGTCTGTCCAGCATCATCATCGATCACTTGAGCGTAAACATGTTTTCCGGAGAAATGAACCGCCAGTCGCGGTCGTTCCGCGGTACCTGCGACCTTTTTCCTGATCCTTCGATGAACACGTTGCCGCGCTGCCTTACGAAACGTCGCCATACTTATTGAACAGTCTTGCCCTCTTTGCGACGAATCTGCTCGCCCGCGTACCGAACGCCTTTGCCCTTGTACGGTTCCGGAGGATAAAAACGACGGACGTCCGCCGCCACCTGCCCGACCAGTTTTTTGTCGACGCCTTGGATCGTAATTTTCGTGTTGTCCGCAACTGTGATTTTAATGTTCTCTGGAATCGAAAATCGAACCGGATGCGAAAAGCCGAGGCTCAAATTAAGGATCGATCCCTGCACGGCAGCCCTGAAACCGACTACTTCGATCTCCAGTTGCTTGACGAAACCTTCACTCACTCCCTGCACCATGTTTTGCACGAGGCTGCGAGAGAGTCCGTGTAACGCTTTCGCGCTGCGCGTTTCTGCTTCACGTACAACAGACACCCGGTTACCCTCGACGCTTGCACGGATGTTACGCGGAAGCTTCCATTGGAGTTTTCCCTTGGGTCCTTCCACCGAAACCGCTCCGTCATTGTCGACGTTGACCTTGACCTTATCCGGAATCTCGACGGCTTTATTTCCGATTCGTGACATGAGTTTCGTGATTCGTTAAATCGTTACCACACGTAGGCCAGCAGTTCACCGCCGACCTTTTGCTTTTTCGCTTCGCGCCCCGACAAAACGCCGCGCGAAGTGGACAGAATCGCCAGGCCCATTCCACCAAGGACACGCGGGATTTCATCGGCGCCAACATATCGGCGCAATCCCGGCCGGCTCACCCGCCGCAGTCCTGCGATCGCGCTCGATCGGTTCGCGATTTTGTTTGTGATCTTAATGCGGGGCCGCGCGGCGCTCGTGTCAATGGAGTAATCGGTAATGTAACCTTCATCTTTCAAGATGCGCGCGACCTCGGCCTTGATTCTCGAGTACGGAACCAGCACCTCCGGCTTCAGCGCGCGCGTGCCGTTGCGAACACGCGCCAGAAAATCGGCAATAGGATCAGTAACAGTGCTCATGAAAAAATCAGGCGGGCTGCGCGGCGGGCTTTTTCGCCCGGTCGCTAAACGGCATCCCCATTTCACTCAAGAGCGATTTGGCTTCCTCGTCCGTTTGAGCCGTGGTCACGATTGTAACATCAAATCCGATGTTGCGCTTGATTTTATCGAGCTCGACTTCAGGGAAAATCGATTGATCCGAGATCCCGAGGGTGTAGTTGCCGTGCTTGTCAAAACAACGCGGAGACACGCCGCGAAAATCCCGAATGCGCGGTAGCGCGGCTTTGATGAAGCGCTCGAGAAATTCGTACATGCGCTCTCCGCGCAACGTTACCTTTGCGCCAATCGCCTGATCTTTTCGCAATTTGAAATTGGAAATGCTTTTCTTGGCCAGCGTTTCCATCGGGCGCTGTCCCGTAATCAACGCGAGTTCGGCTTTTGCCTCTTCCAGCGCCTGCTTCACGTCTGATTGCGAACCGACGGAGGTGTTAATCACCACTTTCTCGACCTTTGGAACCTGATGAACGTTTTTGTAGCCGTGCAGTTTTTGCAGCGCTGGCATGACGCGCTCTTTGTAATGACGATGAAATTCGTTTTCCATTTTCAACAGACTAACTACTAGCTTTCTTCTTGTCCTTTTTCGCCTTCGACTCTGGCGCTTTCACCGGTTTCGCGCCGCGCTCGATCAATTTCACGTTGGAAATATGAATTGGGCCTTCGCGTTCGGCGATTTTGCCGCTCGGATTATCCTGCGACTTGCGGAGGTGCTTCTTAATGATGCGCACGCCTTCAACCACGACACGCTGTTTCCCCTGAAACACCGCCAGGATCTTTCCTGAAGAGCCGCGGAAATTCCCCGAGATGACCTCGACTTGGTCGCCTTTTTTTACGTGACACTTGATTCGATTCATAGGACTTCCGGGGCAAGCGAGACGATCTTCATGAAGTTGCGCTCGCGCAATTCCCGGGCAACTGGCCCAAAAATGCGCGTGCCGCGCGGATTCAAATCCTTGTCAATAATCACGATCGCGTTGTTATCGAAGCGAAGCAGCGAACCGTCCTCGCGTCGAATCGGCTGTTTCGTCCGGACGAGAACCGCACGCACGACTTCACCCTTCTTTACTGTGCCGCTCGCGGTGGCTTCCTTCACATTCGCAGTAATCACATCACCGATGCCGGCGTAGCGGGTCTGTTTGCCTATTACGCCGATCATTGTCGCCATGCGCGCGCCGCTGTTGTCTGCCACATCCAGTCGCGATCGAAGTTGCACCATGAAAATCCTCCGTTTCCGTTTAGCGTTATTCTTCCTGCCGTTCTTACTTCTGTAGAACCTCCACCAAACGCCACCGCTTTAGTTTGCTTAACGGCCTTGTCTCCATAATGCGAACCGTGTCGCCGGTTTTCGCCTGGTTCTGTTCATCATGGGCATAAAATTTTCTCATTTGTTTGACGATCTTGCCGAACTTGGGGTGGGGCACACGCGTCACTGTCCGCACCACAATCGTCTTATTCATGTTGCTGGAAATCACTTCACCGGTACGCGTCTTGCGTGAACCACGGCTCACGGGCTCGGGCTGCGGCGAAACTGCTGTTGGGATTGGTTGATCTTGCTCAGCCATAATTCTACTTCTTTCCGGTCTGTCTCGAGCGCTGCGACAGCACTGTTTCCAGCCTGGCAATGTCGCGCCGCAGCAAGCGTAATCTGCTTGGCTGCTCCAGCTGCCCGCTCTGCTGTTGCAAACGAAGGTGGAGGCTTTCCTGGCGCAAGTCGCGTCTTTTAGTGAGCAACTCGTCCATGCTCAGCTCAGTGATTTCTTTCATTTTCATCGTTCTTAAGCGGCCCTGACATGGTGACGCGTGAGAAACTTTGTGCGCACCGGCAACTTGTCCGCGGCAAGCCGCAGAGATTCGCGCGCAACCGATTCGGGCACCCCATCGAGCTCAAACAAAATATTGCCAGGCCGAACAGTTGCGACCCAGTATTCGGGTTGCCCTTTGCCCTTGCCCATCCGCGTTTCCGGTGGACGCCCAGTCACGGATTTATCAGGGAAAATGCGGATCCACAGTTTGCCCTTGCGTTTCATGTTGCGAGTGAGCGCGACACGAGCCGCTTCCAGCTGCGTGTTGGTGATCCAGGCGCGCTCGAGTGTCTGCAAACCGAACTCGCCGAAATCGATTCTAAGATTGCGCGAAGCAGTTCCCTTGCGGCTTCCTCGCTGGGACTTCCGATACTTCACGCGTTTTGGCATTAATGGCATAAATTTTTCTCCTTAAATGATCGCGGGTGCTGTAGCCGCTTCGCTGTGCGAAGCAAGCGCGCGTCCCACAGGGACGCGGCTACAGAGCTCGGTGCTATTATCATACAAATTTTTTCCCTTACACTTCAACCGGTGCGGGTGCTGGCGGCGGCGGTAATGGTGTGGCCGCCTGGGGCGCTGGTTCCTCCTTCTTACACATCCAGCATTTCACCCCGATCTTGCCGTAGACCGTGTTTGCTTCCGCGAAGCCGTAATCAATCGGCGTGCGCAAGGTGTGCAGCGGAACTTTTCCTTCTCGGTACCATTCCGAGCGCGAAATCTCCGCGCCATTTAGCCGGCCAGAGCAACGCAGTCGAATTCCTTCCGCGCCGAAATCCATCGCGGTTTGCACGGCTTTTTTCATCGCGCGTCGATAGGCGATCCGCCGCTCGATTTGCAATGCTACGTTTTCTGACACGAGTTGAGCGTCGAGTTCCGGTGTTTTGATTTCCTGGATGTCGATCTTGACCTGCTTGCCCTCGGCCATCTTCGAAATTTCTTCGGTCATCTTTTCGATCTCTGCGCCCTTCCGTCCGATTACAATGCCGGGACGCGCGGTGTGAATGGTCACTCGAATTGAATTCCATGCGCGCTCGATCACGATTTTCGACACCGCGGCGAACTGCAGCTTCTTCTTTACGTAATTGCGAATCTTCAGGTCACTGTGCAGAAACGCCGGGAATTCCTGCGACGATGCGTACCAGCGCGAACGCCAGTCTCGATTTACGCTCAGGCGAAAGCCGGTTGGATTTACTTTTTGCCCCATAAAATTATTTCTCCGTTTTTGCGCTTGGCTTGGGCGTCGCTGATTTTTTATCTGACTTTGCCGGGGCGCTTTCACTCGCCTCGCTCTTAATCTCCTTCTTTGCGGCTTTCTTTTCCTGTTGCCGTTTTGCTCTTCGCGCTTCGCGCGTTTGGATTGGAATCTCGTCCGACAGCACAATGCGAATATGACTGGTACGTTTCAGAATCCCGCTGGCGCTGCCACGGGCGCGCGCCATGATTCGCTTTAGTGTTGGGCCTTCCCCCACAATCGCCTCTTTCACCACCAAGCCATCTGGTTTGAGATTGGCGTTGTTTTCTGCGTTAGCAATTGCGCTCTTCAAGGTTTTGCCAATCAGAAATGCCGCTTTCTTTGGCGTGAAAGCCAGCAAATCGAGTGCTGCCGAAACAGGCAGACCCTGGATCTCACGCGTGACTTCGCGCGCCTTGAACGGCGAAATCCGTGCGTATTTAAATGTCGATCTGACTTCCATGACTCTCGTCGTCGTTAAAGCGTTAAAGGGCTGAAGCGTTACAACGGCCACGCTGCTGCCGCTTCAACGCTTCAACTGTTAAACGCTTCAACGATCTCATCATTTCAAACTCACATTTGGTTGCGCATCCACCTGGAGGCGGTCCCCTACTCTTATTTTCTCCTTGTTTGAATCCATTTCCTGAATCACCGCACCACAAATCTTTTGCCGTACATCGACTACTCGCAGCGTCGCGATCTTTCGATCATCTCGCATCACCCGCATCGGCATCCCGATCTTCACGCCCTGTTTTCCACCAAGGTTGCCGACTACAAAGGACCACTCTTCCTTTACGCTGATCACGCTCCCATCCATCAGGCCGGGCTCAGGCTGGTCCGGCGCGCCGGTGGATTTTGTAATCAGTGTATTGATGCTACGCAGCTGCGCCTCCAAGTCCATTCGCGCCTTCGCATCGCCAGCCTGCGACGTTTTCAAATAACACAACACGGCTTCGTTCAACCGCAGCATCTGGTCGCGATAGTCATCGCGCTCTTTTTGCGCGAGCTGAAGATCGCTCACAGCGGCGAGCAAACGCTGCTCCAGCTTGGCACGGTCCTTGTTTGCCGAAGCCAGTCCCAGCGCTTCCATTCGCAATTCTAAGTCGGAATACTTGCGGCGGAGTTCTTCCGCATCCGCATTGGATTCGGCAAGGCTACTCGTCAACGCCTTAAGTGATTCCTGCGCAATGGACAATTGCTTTTGCAGTTGTTCGTTTTGCTGCAGCAACGCTTCAGCCGTCGCTGGGTGTACCGCGCTTTCATTCTTGGATTCTGACAAAGAACTGTTTCCCTGCGCTTGCGCGCAAATCCCAATTGCAAATTGCAAATTCAAAATTGCAAATTGCGCAATCCCACGGCGTAACCGCGAGCTGGCAATCTCCAATCTGCAATGCACAATCTGCAATTATTTGGTCACCTTCGCCGTATGCGAACCGTGTTTTTTAAACACGCGCGTAGGCGAAAATTCACCGAGCTTGTGACCGACCATGTTCTCGGTGACGAAAACGGAGTTAAAGGTCTTTCCGTTGTGCACCAAAAACGTGTGGCCGACAAAGTCCGGCGTCACCATCGAGCGCCGCGACCAGGTCTTAATTGGTTTCTTTACGCCCGAGCTATTCATCTTGTCGATCTTCTCCAGAAGATGCAACTCGACGAAGGGTCCTTTTTTTAACGATCTAGCCATAATTTGCAAGCAATTCGTGATCCACGAATTCTTTACGCTTTCTTCTTCGGCCTTCTCCTTTCCAAAATAAAACGGTCGCTGGGCTTATGTTTGCTCCGTGTCTTGAATCCCTTGGCAAGTTGTCCCCATGGGCTAACTGGATGATGTCGGCCTCCTCCTCCTTTTGATTTTCCCTGCCCGCCTCCCATTGGGTGATCGATCGGGTTCATGACCATGCCGCGCACATGTGGCCGGCGGCCTTGCCACCGAGTGCGCCCCGCTTTGCCGCTCGCCACATTCATGTGATCGACGTTTCCTACCTGGCCAATCGTGGCGAAGCAGTTTTCGTGAATCCGTCGAATCTCGCCGGAAGGCATCTTTACCAAGGCGTAACCGGCTTCGATGTTCGTCAAAGTCGCCTGTTGTCCCGCGCTGCGCGCAACCTGGCCACCACGGCCGGGACTCAGTTCAATATTGTGAATGCTAGTGCCAAGAGGAATGACTCGTAGCGGCAGCGCATTTCCCAGTTCGGGTGCAGCATCATCTCCAGCGCTGACAGTCAATCCGACTTGCAGCCCGTTCGGCGCGAGAATGTAGCTCAGCTCGCCATCAGCATATTTAATGAGAGCAATCCGGGCGGAGCGGTTCGGATCGTACTCGATCCCAATAACCTCGGCCGGAACACCACGCTTGCGCCGTTTGAAATCGACTTTGCGATATTTCTGCTTGTGACCGCCGCCCAGGTGCCGTGACGTCAGCCGGCCATAGTTGTTGCGACCGCCGGTCCTTTTCTTCGGCTCAATGAGAGTTCTTTCAGGGCGCCGCTTCGTGATTTCATCGAACGCGGGCAGCGACTTGAAACGGAGCGTCGGCGTTAACGGGCGAAATTCTTTTAAAGCCATAGAAGCAAACTTGTCATTACGAGCGGAGCGAGGAATCTCTCGAATTATTATCGAAACGGCTCACTCTCGCTGAAGACTGAGATCCTTCGCCGTCTGGGCGGCTCAGGATGACAACGCTGTGGTCAATACAAGACGTCCTCATATCAAATCGATCTTCTCGCCTTCTTTCAACGTCACGATGGCTTTTTTCCATCGCGGCCGCCGTCCCAAGGGCCCGCGGACTCGTCTTTCCTTGCCGGTGTAATTACACGTGTTCACATCGACGACAGTCTTTTGAAAAAGCCGTTCAATTGCGTTCTTGATTTGAACCTTGTTCGCCTTCGGACTGACGCGGAAGACGTACTTGTTCTGCTTCTCGCTCATCAATGTCGACTTCTCAGTCAATGAGGCGGTCTGAACAATCTCGTGTGGCTCGTTCATTTTATTCCGCGTTAGACTCCTCCTGCGTAGGCGGAGAGAGTCTCTCCGCTAATTTTTCGAGCGCCTTGGACGTTACCAAAATTTTTTGAAACGCGAGCAATTGCTGAGTGTTCACATCGGCCGCAGTCGCTAGTTTCACAGGCTTCACGTTGCGCGCCGATTTGTAAGTCCTGTCGTCGAACGAGTCGGAAACGATCAACACCTTCTCGGCGTCTGTTTGTTTCCGGACAAGATCGACAAACGCCTTCGTCTTGATTTCCGAAACGGCGAACTTATCGATCGCTAATACGTCGCCTGCCTTGATCCGCTCGCTCAACGCTTTTTGAAACGCGAGACGCCGCACTGATTTTGAAATCTTTTTGGAATAATCGCGGGGCTTTGGTCCAAAAACGACGCCGCCGCCGCGCCAGATGGGCGACGATTTGTAACCGGCGCGGGCGCGACCAGTTCCTTTCTGTCGCCATGGTTTTGCACCGGAAAGGTCCACTTCCGCTTTGGTCTTAGTGTTAGCTGATCCAGAACGCCGCGCCGCGCGCATGGCAACGACTACATCGTGGACAGCCTGCGTACCCCGACCATCTTCGATGATGTCGATCTTCGCTTGTTTCGCTGCGGCTTTGGTCAAAACTTTCGCGCTCATTTCTTCTGCGCCAACTCAGCTATGGTTTTTGGCTTCTTCGCCTTCTCTTCGTCCTCGTGCTTTCGGTGCTCAGCGTGTAGCGCCACTAAGCGTTCGGGATGTTTAATGGCCGGGCGAACGATCACATAACCGCCGTTCGCTCCCGGAACTGCACCGCTGACAAGAATAATGTTTTCATTCTCGCGCACTTGCATCACCTGAAGGTTTTGCACCGTCACGCGCTCATCGCCGAGGTGACCCGGCATTCCCTGGTTCTTCCAAATCCGTCCCGGCGTAGAACGATTGCCGACCGCACCGATGCGCCGGTGCGTCTTCGAACCGTGCGCGGCGCCCTGTCCATGAAAGTTGTGCTTCTTCATCACACCCTGGAATCCTTTTCCCTTGGATCGGCCAATCACATCCACGTAATCGCCCGCTTGAAATTGCGTCACACTCAGGTTGATCTCGCCTTCGGGAAAATCGCTTTTGAGGCGAAATTCGCGCACAAACTTCTGCGGCTCGACTCCCGCCTTCTTGAACTCACCAACCAATGCTTTCGTAACACGGGATTCCTTTTGCGCACCGAACCCAACCTGCACCGCAGAGTATCCCTCGTTTTCTTCGGTCAAACGGCGCAATAAAACATTATCGCCGGCCGCGATCACGGTCACGGGACACAATCGACCTTTCGCGTCGTAAACGCTGGTCATACCAATCTTTTGTCCAAGAAGTCCGATGCTCATGACCGTGCGATTGCAAATCTTTCAGAAGCGCCTCCGCTTAAATCTTAATCGTAATGTCAACGCCCGCAGGCAAATTCAGTTTCTTTAATTCATCCACCGTCTTGGCCGTCGGCTCGATGATGTCCAGCAGCCGTTTGTGGGTGCGAATTTCAAATTGCTCCATCGACTTTTTATCGACGTGTGGGGAACGATTCACCGTGAACTTCTCGACCAATGTGGGCAGCGGTATTGGCCCGGCCACGCGCGCGCCGGTGCGTTTGGCTGTCTCCACGATCTCCACGGCGGATTGATCCAGCATGCGGTGATCGAACGCCTTTAATCGAATCCGAATGCGCTGGCCATTGCTCATTTGGCCTCTTTCTGATCGAGAATGGCCGGCACGAGGTTCGCCGGCACGGGTTGGAAATGGGAGGGTTCCATCGAATAACTGGAGCGACCCTTCGAAAGTGAACGAATGGCAGTCGCGTATCCGAATAACTCGGCGAGCGGAACCTCGGCATGGATAATGGCGAGGTGGCCGCGCGTCTCGATGTTGTGGATGCTGCCACGGCGCCGGCTCAAGTCACCGCAGATATCGCCCTGGTACTCATCCGGCGTGATGTTTTCGACCTTCATGATCGGCTCCAGCAGAATTGGTTTACCCTGCTTAAATCCATCTTTCATCGCGAAGATCGCCGCCATTTTGAACGCGAGTTCGCTGGAATCAACTTCGTGGAAGGAACCGTAAACGATATCGACCTCAACATCGACAACAGGGTACCCACCGAGCACGCCGTTGAGCACCGCTTCTTGGATGCCTTTTTTGACGGCAGGAATGTATTCGCGCGGAATGATGCCGCCCACGATTTTGTTCTCGACGACAAGACCTTTGCCGCGCTCGGCTGGGCGCACGTCCACTTCCACGTGTCCATATTGGCCGCGGCCGCCTGATTGCTTAATCAACTTGCCTACGCCGTGCGCGTTGGTCGTGATCGTTTCGCGGTACGCAATCTGCGGCTTGCCCGCGTTGGCGTCCACTTTGAACTCGCGAAACATCCGGTCGCGGATGATTTCCAGGTGCAACTCACCCATCCCGGCGATGATGGTTTGGCCGGTGTCTTCGTGCGTATAAACCCAGAAAGTCGGGTCTTCTTCTGAGAGGCGCTGCAACGCAGTCGCCATTTTTTCCTGATCCAGTTTTGTCTTCGGCTCAATAGCCATTGAAATCACCGGATCTGGGAAAGATGGCGGTTCCAGAAGGATCGGATGGTCTTCATCGCACAACGTGTCGCCGGTCGTGATGTTCTTAATGCCAACAATGGCGGCGATGTCACCAGAGTAACAGGTCTCGATGTCCTCGCGTTTGTCCGCTTGTATCTGAATCAAGCGCGAGATGCGTTCGCGTTTGTTCGTGCGCGGATTGTAAACTGTATCGCCTTTGCTGAGCGTGCCGGAGTAAACACGGAAGAAAACGAGTTTCCCTACGAACGGATCGCTCCAAAGTTTGAACGCAAGCGAGCAGAAATTTCCGTTATCGTCCGTCGGCGCCTCCATCGGTTCGTGCGTGTCGGGCTCCATTCCTTTGGCCGGCGGAATGTCGAGCGGGCTCGGCAGATAATCGACCACTGCATCGACAAGATATTGCACGCCGATGTTCTTCAGCGCCGAGCCGCCGATAACCGGCACAAATTTATTGGCGATCGTTTGCCGGCGAATCCCGGCCTTCAGCAGCTCCGGCGTGACCGGTTTTTCCTCGAGAACAACATGAGCAACGTCGTCATCCAGATTGGAAACTTGTTCGACCAACTGGTTGTATGCCTTATCAACGCGCTCGACATACTCCTTCGGCACATCCGTAACTTCATACGTCGATCCAAGCTGATCGTTCTCGGAGTAAATGATCGCTTTCTTGTTGATAACGTCGAGCTGGCCGCGCAGCTGATCTTCGCTGCCCAGCGGCAACAAAACCGGCCACGCGTTCGCGCCGAGTTTTTTGTGGATACTGTCCACCGACATCGCGAAGTCCGCACCGACGCGGTCCATCTTGTTGATGAACGCCAGGCGCGGGACATTGTATTTCGTTGCCTGACGCCAGACTGTTTCGGATTGCGGCTGCACGCCCGCCACGCCGTCGAAAACGGCGATTGCCCCATCGAGCACGCGTAATGAACGCTCCACCTCGGCGGTGAAATCGACGTGGCCCGGCGTATCAATGATGTTGATACGCTGCTTGACGCCTTCGAAAATTTTGTAGACGCCCTCTTCTTTGCGTTGCGCCCAGGTGCACGTCGTCGCGGCCGATGTGATCGTGATTCCGCGCTCCCGCTCCTGCTCCATCCAATCGGTGACGGTGGTGCCTTCGTGCACCTCCCCCATCTTATGGATCATGCCGGTGTAAAACAGTACGCGCTCGGTGATCGTCGTCTTGCCGGCGTCGATATGCGCCGCGATGCCGATGTTGCGCGTTCGTTCCAGCGGAAACTTGCGATTCGGCGAATTTGGACCTTTTGCCGCGGCCTTTTTCTGTTCCATCGTCGCCGTCGCCATAATCTTTACCAACGGAAATGCGCAAACGCGCGATTCGCCTGCGCCATTTTATGTGTGTCTTCGCGTTTCTTGATCGCGTTGCCCTGTCCCGTCGCAGCGTCCTTGATCTCCTGGGCCAGCGCATCCGCCATTGGTACTCCCTTACGATTGTCGGCGTATTGGACAATCCAGCGTGTAGCGAGAGAAATTTGTCGCGCAGGCGCGACTTCCATCGGCACCTGATACGTTGCCCCGCCGACTCGGCGCGACTTTACTTCCAGCCGCGGACGAACGTTTTCGATCGCCTTGTTAACGACTTCCAGCGGATCGACTGAATCAGAACCTTCGCGCGATTTCTCAATCGCGGCGTAGACGATTCGTTCTGCGAGCGATTTCTTGCCGCGATTCATCACGGTTGTGATGAGCCGGGCCACCGCCGGACTCCCATAACGGGAATCGACGCGCTCCTCTTTTTTGTAAACTCTCCTCCGTCGCGACATTCGTGATCGTGTTGTTCAAATTTACTTTTTCTCTTCCTTGGCCGCTGCCGGCGCCGCTTTCGCCGCGCCGCCTCCACCGGTCGCGCCACCCTTCGGGCGCTTCGCTCCGTACTTGGAGCGACCGCGACGGCGTCCATCGACGCCGAGCGCGTCGAGCGTGCCACGCACAATGTGATAGCGCACGCCCGGCAAATCTTTCACCCTGCCCCCGCGCACGAGCACGATGGAGTGCTCCTGCAGGTTGTGCCCTTCGCCCGGAATGTAGGCAATCACTTCCTGGCCATTCGTCAACCGCACTTTCGCCACCTTACGCAGGGCGGAGTTCGGCTTCTTTGGCGTGCGCGTCATCACCTGCACGCACACACCGCGCCGCTGCGGACAACGGAACAGCGCCGGTGATTTCGATTTCACCGACACCTTCCGGCGTCCTTTTCGGATCAATTGATTAATCGTGGGCATTTTCCAAAATCTAAAAGCAAAGCGCCGCCAAAAGGTCGTGCTTCGGGCGACAAAAAACCCGCTCAGGCCGCGCAACAAACTATCTCACGCCCCTGATGCGGTGAGCCGCGAATATAGAGGTAAAATCGCGACCTGCAAAGAATATTTCACACTGCGTTTGTCATTCTGAACGAACTCGCGGAATCTCCAATTCGGATGCAGAAAAGCCTTGAAGTTTTGGCGAGCGATCGAGATTCGAAAGCCAGACGCGGGCTTCTAACAACAGCACATGGGATCATCGATACACCGGCGTTTATGCCTGTGGGAACGCAGGGTTCGGTGAAAGCCGTCAGCCCACGAGAGTTGCGCGAGCTAGATGCGCAAATCATCCTCGGAAACACGTATCACTTGTTCGTCCGTCCGGGGCTGGACGTGATCAAACATTTTGGCGGCCTGCACAATTTCATGAAATGGAATGGCCCGATCCTGACCGACAGCGGCGGGTATCAGATTTTTTCGTTGGCGAAGTTGCGCAAGATCACTGAGGACGGCGTCGAGTTTCAAAACCATATTGACGGCGCGCGAGCGTTCATTTCACCCGAAATCGCGATGGAAATTCAAGCCGCGCTTGGCAGCGACATCGCGATGGCACTCGATGAATGTGCCCCGTATCCGTGCGAATACGATTACGCGGCGCAGAGTGCGCAGATGACGACGCGCTGGGCGAAGAGATGCAAAGAGGCAAACGCTGTCATCCTGAGCGAAGTCGAAGGATCCCGTGGAACCACCTCAAAGCTTTCACAACGAGATTCCTCGACTGCGCTGCGCTCCGCTCGGAATGACGGCGGCACACGCCAGTTGCTTTTCGGCATTGTCCAGGGCGGCACATTTGAGGACCTGCGCAAGCAAAGCGCACAAGCGATTGTTGAGCTCGATTTCGACGGCTACGCGATTGGCGGTGTGAGCGTGGGCGAACCTGAAAAGGAGATGATGCGAGCGGTTGAATCGGCTGAACCATTTTTGCCCAAAGACAAACCACGTTACGCGATGGGGCTGGGCACGCCGCCGCAACTACTGGAGATGATCGCGCGCGGGATGGACATGTTCGATTGCGTACTGCCGACGCGCCTGGCCCGAAACGGAACAGCGTTCACCGGCACCGGAACGCTCAATTTAAAAAACGCGGAGTTCGCCCTCGACAAACAGCCAATAGAAGAAAACTGCGCTTGCCCGGCCTGCCGCGAATTTTCGCGTGGCTACATTCGTCATCTCGTCAAGGCGGAAGAAATTCTCGGGCTTCGTCTCATCACGCTCCACAATTTGCATTTTTATTTGGAATTGATGAATCGGGCGCGCGCAGAAACCGAAAGAGGAACCTTCGATCAATTTCGCAAGACATTCGTTGCAAACTACAAAACGCGAGATGCAATGATGATCGAATGATCCTATTCTTCGCCCACGGCGCGCACAGCGGCGCGAAGATCACTGACGAAATGCTTGTATTCGCGTTCGCGCGATGCTTCGTCGGGCTGGCGAAGGAGAGACGATGGATGAACAGTCGCGAGCACTCTCGGCGCAAGTTTAGACGACAAGACTTTGCCACGCTGGCGAGTGACGCGGAATGACGGCCCCAAAATCGTCTGGGCTGCCGTCGCGCCCATGGCTACCACCAGCTTTGGCTTAACGATTCGCAACTCCGCTTCCAGCCAGGGTCGGCAGGCTGCAATCTCGCGCGAATTCGGTTTCTGATGGATCCGCCGTTTCCCGCGCGGTTCCCATTTGAAATGTTTCACTGCGTTCGTTACGTAAACCTTGGATCGATCAATTCCAGCTTCTTCGAGTGCTTGGTCCATGATTTTTCCAGCAGGTCCAACAAAGGGTTTACCGGACACGTCTTCGTAATCTCCCGGTTGTTCGCCGACCAGCATCATCACTGCGCCCTTCGGACCCTCGCCGAAAACCGTCTGCGTCGCGCGCTTGTAGAGGTGGCATGCCTCACAATCTTTCGCCGCCTCGCGGACGGCGGACCAGCTCGTGGTATCGGGCGTTCTCGCAGGTCGTGCAAACTGCTCGTCATCTGTTCGCATCTTATACAGAATCGAAAATCATCTACATTGTAGCCGCCGGGTGTCCGGTGGCAGAAGCAAGATGGAACTCGAAACCGAACGACTCATCCTGCGCTCCTTCCGCGAAGAAGATGTGGATGTTATGGCGCAGTTGTTCGCCAATCCGGATTTCATGCGCTTCTCATTAGGTCTTTTCACCGAACGCAAACAGACCATCGCGTTCATTGAGAAGGTCATGGGTTGGGATCATGCCGGCATTCCGTCGCAGTTTGCCGTTGTCCCGCGCGGCGAGGACGCGATCATCGGTTATTGCGGCTTCTTTTATCATCCGGAGCATGGCATCGAAGACATCGAGATCGGCTACCGGCTGAATCCAGATTACTGGAACCGCGGCTTGATTACTGAAGCTGCGCGCGCCGTCCGTGATCACGGTTTTCGCGATTGTAAGCTCTCGCGCGTCATCTCACTGATTCACCCCGAAAACATCCCGTCGCGGCGTGTGGCGGAGAAAAATGGAATGACGGTCGAAAACAAAATTACGTTTCGAGGTTTTCGGACGCTGGTGTATGCGATGACTCGCCAGGAGTGGCTGGCGAAGCGTGGCGCTTTATGAACTCGCGCGCCAGCGCCCGATACGCCTGCGCGGCAGGTCCGCTCGAAGCGTATTCCAGAATCGATTTCCCAAAGCTCGGGGCCTCGCTTAAGCGCACGCTCCGAGGGATGACAGTTTGATAAACCCGTTCACCAAAATGCTTGCGTACGTCGGCAACTACCTGCTGGCTCAGATTCGTTCGAGAGTCGAACATCGTCATGACGATGCCGCGCAGCTCGAGACGCTGATTCGCGCCTGAATCGATTACCTGCTCGATGAGCCGAACGATTTTCACCAACCCCTCCAGCGCGAAATACTCGCATTGGATTGGAGTCAACAGTTCATCGGCAGCGGCAAGCGCATTGCTCATCAAAATTCCAAGCGACGGCGGACAATCCAGCAAAACGAAATCGAATGTTTCGTCGGCATGCAGCGGCTTGAGCGTCTCTGCCAAACGCGTGAGGTGATTCGGCATGCGCGCGATTTCGACTTCAGCGCCCGCCAAATCGAGATCGGCAGGCACGATGAACAGGTCATCGCGGCGGGTCGGAAAGATTTTATCAGTAATGGAAGCCTCACCCAGCAACGGCTCGTACAGACTAATTTGCTCTATACCTTCCAAACCGAACGAGCTGGTCGCGTTAGCCTGGGGATCAAGGTCAACAATCAAAATGCGGTGGCCCAGTTCCGCCAATGCAGCGCCAAGATTCACGGCCGTCGTGGTTTTGCCGACGCCTCCTTTTTGATTAGCGATCGCGACGATTTTCATTCGAGGCATTCTCCTGGACTCCGGGATTTGTCAGATGATGTTGCCGCACGCAGTAAACGAAAACTAATTTTTTCGAATTTCAGATTTGGAATTTCAGCAGTAGCTTAAGCTCGTAGCCTGTGAAAGCTCCTCCAGTATCGATCGAACCGGCGCCGCTTCCGATGGCCGCTACGAAAGAAGAGCCAGTTCTCTTGCGAAGCCAGGACGCGCGCGGCGTCGTGACGCTAACACTAAACCGACCACACGTTTTCAATGCTCTGTCCGAAGCGATGCTTTTAGCATTACAGCGTGAACTGGGCGCGATCGCGCACGACGAATCAGTCCGCGTGATTGTCCTCGCTGCCGAAGGCAAAGCCTTCTGTGCCGGCCATGACCTTAAGGAAATGCGCGCGGGTCCATCACTGGACTACTACAAAGGGCTCTTTGGACAATGTTCTGACATGATGCTCACCATCCAACGATTGCCGGTGCCTGTAATTGCGCGCGTCCAGGGAATCGCCACCGCGGCGGGTTGCCAATTGGTGGCGATGTGCGATCTGGCCGTCGCGTCGAGTACAGCAAAATTTGCCGTCAGCGGTGTGAACCTCGGTCTCTTTTGCTCCGCCCCCGGTGTGGCGCTTTCCCGCAATGTTTTGCGCAAAGCGGCGTTCGAAATGCTTGTTACCGGCGAATTTATCAGCGCTGATGAGGCGAAGGCGCGCGGCTTAATCAACCGCGTGGCGGAACCGGATCAGCTCGATGCTGAGGTCGAAAAACTCATCACGAAGATTGTCGCAAAACCACGCATTGCGGTGGCAGTGGGGAAGGAATTCTTCTACAAGCAAGTCGAATTAGGCATTGCAGCGGCGTATGAATCGGCGAGTCAGACCATGGCTTGTAATATGATGGACGAAGCGGCGCTCGAAGGCGTGCAGGCGTTCATCGAGAAGCGTCCGCCCCGCTGGAACAAAGAATGAATCGACGAATCGGCGAATCGGCGACTGATAGGGCTCGCACTCCCGTGCGAGCCGCGGCGTGCAGAGGACTGCCCGCCCTACCTTGACGCTTCAACAGTTTAACGACTCTCGTGACTTTCACTGTTAAAGAACTGGCAGCGCTGTCCGGTGGCGAACCCTTAGGCGATGCATCGCTGCGAATCACGGGTGCGGCATCACTGGCGGAAGCGACTCCCGGAGAAGTCAGCTTCTTCGCAAGCCGAAAATACATTAGCTTGCTGCGCAAAACGCGCGCGTCGGCAGTTTTCGTTCCAGCCGATTTCGCTGAACCGATCCCCGCCGCTAAGATTCGCGTTTCAAACCCAACGAAGGCCTTCGAGCAAGTCGTGCTCAAGTTCGCGCCCAAGCCAATTACGTTTGCGCCTGGTATTCACCCAACCGCGGTCATCGATCCAAGCGCACAGCTCGGCCAGCGTGTGTCGATCCAGCCGCATGCTGTCATCGAGGCTCGCGCAAGAATCGGCGATGACACAATCATTGGCGCAGGCGGTTACATCGGCCACGAGACGACGATCGGATCCTCATGTCTGATTTATCCACGAGTAACCATTCGGGAGCGAAGTCGCATCGGATCACGCGTCATCATTCACAGCGGCGCAGTCATTGGTGCGGATGGTTTTGGTTTCGAAATGGTCGACGGCCAACAGCAAAAGATTCAACAATTCGGCTTCGTTCAGATCGACGATGATGTCGAGATCGGCGCCAACACGACCATCGACCGGGCCCGTTTTGGTCGAACCTGGATTCAGGAAGGAGCAAAGATCGACAATCTGGTGCAGGTCGCGCACAACGTCGTGATCGGCAAGAATACCGTTATTGCAGCGCAGACCGGAATTGCCGGCAGCGTCCAGATCGGTCAGCGTGTCCTAATTGGCGGTCAGGCTGGTATCATCGGGCATATCGAGATTGGCGATAACGCCGCCATCGGTGCGCAAAGTGGCATCTCCAAGAACATCAGCGGCGGGGCATGGTGGGCGTCGCCCGCGGTTCCACTTGCGGAAGCTAAGCAACAAATTGCTTGGGTCCGCCGGCTCGGAAAACTCTTTGCGCGAGTAAAAGAGATTGAGAAGAAATTGGGACTCTAGGATCGTCGCGCGCTGGAAAGTAGCGCCCGTAATGCGTCAGGAGAAATCTGTTCTGCGCCGCATGCATGCACGGTTTCGGATTCCATCGAATCGGAAGTGGCGACAGTGAGATCAAACTGTTTTGCGTATTTGCTCGCCAATCGCTCAACAATCGCATCTGCTGATTGTCCGCTGCGCGAATAGAAAATCTGCACTTCGCCAGGTTCTGAAATCGCGCTCGTTTTTTTCCCTTTCCCATCGAAGATGACCACGGCGCGCACACCGGTCCAATCCTGATAATCGCGCAACTGCTTGATTAACGCTTCGCGCGCTAGCGAGGAACGGCGCGCATGAAGTTTGCGCATCTCTGGCCAGGCAAAAATAATACTGTGCCCGTCGACGATAAGATAATGAGCGCGTTTCGGCATTGCGAGATTCTGCTGGATGGGCCAGCGAACCGTGGCTCGTCCAACGATTCGAATCAGGACTACTCCGCGGGAACGGACTCCTTGTTTGCCCGTTGCTTGCTTGGCGCTGGCCGCGTAGCGCTGGCTCGCAGCGCTGCCTTCTTGCGCTGTAAGTAAGCTCGCCGTCGCTTACGCTTGGCTTGTACACGATGCTGCTGTCCCACGCAGTGTCTATCGATTGAAACATCGAGAAACGCAATCTGGATTCAGGGTTGAACCCTTCCTCCAAGTGTTACGCCGAAATTGCGATTGCATTCGCGCATAATTCGCTGTTAAAAGGCACGTTCTATGACGCCCAGGGAGTCGGCGGTTTTCAGAGCTACGCCAAAAAGCGTGACCGGACTTGCCATAGCGTTCCTGGTAGTGGCGGCGTTTTTTGGCTTTTTGAACAGCCAAAAAGTGAAAGTACTCCGAGCAAACGCGGCGAACGCACAGGCCGTGCGTGACGCCGCCGAACGCCGCCAGGCCCAGGAAAAACAGAATGTCCCAAGTGGCGTAACGGCCGGAACCGAACAACAGAGCAAACTTTCTGAAGCAGAACTGGCGCAAGCCCAAAAAGAGAAAACCGATCTGCAAGCCAAACTAGATGCCAATCAGCAAGAGATCGCTTCCCTCCAAAAGCGCGTAGAAGAAGGGGGGAAGAACGCTAATCCTTCCATCGCTGGCAGTCCTCCCGCCCAGAGTGCGCAGACCGCTGATTTGCAATCGCAACTCGATGATCTCCGCCGTCAACTCGATAGCGCGGAAAAAGAAAAAGCGTTCCTCGCCGAAAAAATCCAGGATAGCCAGGGGCGTTCAAGCCAGCCAAAGGAAACGAAAAAACGCCGCGAAACTGCAAGCACTCAGCGAGAAACCGCCAGCCCTCATCGCGCAGGTGTCCACGGGGCCGTGCTCGCATACAATCAGGCTTACAACTTCGTGGTGTTAAATCTCGGTGCTCGGAACGGCGTCGAGACCAACTCTGAAATGCTTGTTCTGCGGGATGGGACCCTGATTGGAAAAATTCGCATTTCTTCAGTTGAACCGGCGACCGCCATCGGCGATATCATCACCAACAGTGTGGCGCGTGGCGTCCAAGTACAACCCGGAGACAGTGTGATATATGCTGGCACAAGTCCGTAACCTTCGAACGATCGTCGTCCCCGTTTTGCTGTGTGCATTCGTGGTAGCCATGACCTCATGTGCGACACAGAAGCAAACTGCCCTGGTCCAAGATCCAGACGATCACAACGATTCAACGGTGCCGTGGAATAAACAGGAAAAATGGGAAACGGGTGGGCAGTTCCAGGCAATGACCGACAGACGTTAGCGAAAACACCGGAGCGCCTGCCTCCTCCGCGGATGCGCGCGTCTTAGGTCAACCGCGCTGAGCACAGCGACGCCTACAGAGGTTCCGATCAAATCCAGAAACCGGCTGGGATCACGGCGTTTTTTGGTATCACCACGATGCCGTCGCGGATGAAGTAATTATCCGCATCGAAGTTCGGCGGTTTGCCTTCGGGTGTGATCACGACGCCGTCCGCGATGCGCGCGTTCTTGTCGATGATGGCGCGGTCGATCACGCAGTTGCGCCCGATACCGATGCGCAGCTGTGAGGAATCGGTTTGTCCTAATTCAAAATAATCCGCGCCCATCAGGATGCTGTTTCGGATCGTCGCGCCGCTTTGAATCACGCTGCGTATCCCCACTACACATCGTTCCAGATGCGCGTCCGAGATAATGCAGCCATCAGAAATAATCGCCTGCCGCAGGGTGGCGCCGTTAATTTTGCTTCCCGGCAAAAAACGTGGATGCGTATAGATCGGAGACTCGGGTTCGAAAAAACTGTATTCAGGCACGACGTCCGTAAGATCGAGGTTCGCCTCGTAAAACGCTCGAATCGTTCCGATGTCCTCCCAATAACCCTTAAAGATGAACGCGCTGACGTGCCGATCTTTGATCGATGATGGGATAATATGTTTCCCGAAATCGAATAGATCGCTCGTCAAACATTCTATGAGCACGTTCCGGTTGAAAACGTAAATTCCCATCGACGCCTGAAATAGTTCTTCTTCTTCCTTAGAACCGATGGCGCGGAGCAGCTCCCGGCTCATCTTCATCTCCCGCAACTCCGATTCATCCACCGGTTTCTCGATGAACCCAGTGATGCGGCGATCGACGCCGCTCTGCATGATTCCAAACTCGGAAACCTGATGCTGCGCGACCGGTTTCGTAGCCAGTGTGATGTCCGCGCTGAATCTAATGTGCTGATGCAGCAGCGCCCGAAAATCCATTCGATAAAGCTGATCGCCGCTTAGGATCAGGTAATAATCATATGGCCGCTCGAGAAAGTAGCGCATGTTTTGCCGAACCGCGTCGGCAGTTCCCTGATACCATTGCGAGCCGGCGGGCGTTTGTTGAGCAGCGAGAATGTCTATGAAGCTGCGCGAAAAATTATCGAACTTGTAACTCGCCTGGATGTGCCGGTGTAACGACATGCTGTTAAATTGCGTGAGCACGTAGATCGAGCGCAGCCCGGAGTTCAGGCAGTTGCTGATCGGAATATCCACGATCCGATATTTGCCACCGAGTGGCACGGCGGGTTTGGCGCGATCTTTCGTCAACGGAAACAAACGCGTGCCGGCGCCGCCGCCCATAATGATTGCAAGCGTTCGCTGCAGTGCGCCGCGGGGCAGTGCCCCATCCGCTTTCGGCATTAAATTTTTCGGAACTGAATCGCGCTGCGACTGCATCGGTATCAATCAATAATCTGGCGGCCACGATTTGCGGCAACTTTTTTTGCGTGATGCAGCCGGTGCTGGAGCCGACCTAAAGAACTCGCCGCGCTGTAGCCACGGCGCTGTGCGCCGTCCCGGGCGCTCCACATCACGTGAGTAAACGTCCCGCAGGGGCGTGGCTACAGCTTTTGTAATCGTTGCGGCCGGCACGCCCACCGCTACAGTCCAGAATATGTGCGGAATTGTTGGCTACGTTGGGCGCGCTAAGGCGACACCAATTTTACTCGACGGACTGCGTCGCCTTGAATATCGAGGCTACGATTCAGCCGGCCTCGCAATCGTGGAGAAAGGACGTCTGGAGACACGCAAATGTGCGGGCCGCATTGCGGCGCTCGAAAAATTAGTGCGGAAGCAACCGGTATCAGGCTCGCTGGGCGTCAGCCACACGCGTTGGGCCACGCATGGCAAGGTGACCGACGAAAACGCGCATCCGCATTTCGATGCTAGTGGCAAGCTGGCCCTGGTCCATAACGGGGTGATCGAAAATTATCAGACACTAAAAGATGAGCTCGTCCGCAACGGCGACACGAGCTTTCGTTCCGAGACCGACACCGAAGTACTCGCGCATCTGATTGGGAAAATCTACGACGACTCGTGCGCGAGCACTGTGGACGCTCCCGGAAAAAAGGGCCGCCTTTTTGACGCTGTTCGTACGGCGCTTCGACAAGTGATCGGCACGTATGGCATCGCGCTGGTCCATGCTGACGTGCCGGATTTCATGATCGGCGCGCGTCGTGGAAGTCCCCTCGTGCTCGGCGTTGGCAACGGCGAAAATTTCCTGGCCAGCGATGTGAGCGCGATTGTCGCTTACACCCGCGACGCGGTTTACTTGAACGACTTCGATGTGGTGGCGGCTGGGCCGGAGAAATTCGAGATTACTTCGCTCGCCGGAGACAGCACCGAGCACCCCGTCAGCAAAGTCGAATTCACGGCCGAGGACATCAGGAAGGGTGATTATCCCCACTACATGCTCAAAGAAATCTTTGAGCAACCAAACACGGTGCGCGACGCGATGCGCGGCCGTCTCAACTCTGAGGAATGCACAGCAAGACTCGGTGGCTTGAACATGGCGCCGCCTGAACTGCGCGATGTCGGGCGCATCGTTCTCACCGGTTGCGGCACGGCGCTGCATGCTGGCAGGGTCGGCGAATGCTTGATCGAGCGACTGGCGAACATTCCGACCGAAGTCGATTACGCGAGCGAGTTTCGCCATCGAAATATGCCGATGACTGCGGAGACGCTGGTGTTCGCGATCAGCCAGAGCGGCGAAACTGCCGACACGCTCGGTGCATTGCGTGAAAGCCGGCGCAAAGGCTTTCGCACGCTCGGAATTTGCAACAACGTTGCGAGCACGATTGCGCGCGAAAGCGACGGTGGGGTTTACATGCACGCCGGACCGGAGATCGGCGTGGCAGCCACAAAATCGTTTACGTCACAGCTTGTCATTCTCACGCTGCTCGGGCTGCTCTTCGGGCGAATGCGCAATCTTTCCACGGCCGAAGGAAGTCGCGTCATCGAAGCTATGGAAGCGTTGCCCGGGCAGATCGACGCGGTTCTGGGCCTAAACGATCAAATCAAGGCGATTGCCAAAAGATATGCCAGTGCAAATGGCTTTCTCTTCTTCGGGAGGCAGTTCAACTTCCCCATCGCGCTCGAAGGCGCTCTCAAAATGAAAGAGATTACGTATCTATTTGCCGAAGGGCATCCGAGCGCTGAACTCAAGCACGGAATCATCGCGCTGATTCGTTCTGATTTGCCCTCCGTCTTTATCGCGCCTGACGACTCGGTGTTTTCAAAAAACCTGAACAACATCGAGCAAGTCAAAGCCCGCAAGGGTCCCATCATCGCGTTGACAAGCGGAAATTGTGCGAAGCGTCTTAAAGGGATCGCCAACGAAGTGGTGGTGTTGCCGGAAGCGCCCGACTACGTGATGCCCATCCTGAATGTGGTCCCACTTCAGCTCCTGGCATATCATCTAGCCGTTGAACTGGGCCGCGACGTCGATAAACCACGCAATCTCGCCAAGAGCGTAACCGTGGAGTGATTGTTGGCCAGCGCCAAAGGTGCAGAGTCATCTCGAGCCTGGGGCAGCGCCCCAGGACTATGTAAGCCGGATAAACGAATTCGCGCTGGAAGCGCGATTCACTTTGGCGCCGGTTCGTTTGATGTTTGGGCTGAACTGACTCGCGCTTTCAGCGCTTTATCTAACGCCAATCGATTTCCTGGGGCGATGCCCCAGGTTGACATGAGACAGCGCCCTTGGCGCTAACCAGGTCCGCCGCTGGAAATAAAGCCTGTTTGCAGTAAACTGGCGGGTCGGTAATCCTTTTCCCCTGGTGCAACACAACGAAGAATATGTGCTCAGAGTCCTCGAGGACGGAGGACTTGTCACGCGACATCAGACAGATAGCGCGCGCTCGCGTCTAAACGGTGAGCTTGGCGTGGTCGATGTTTTGATCGAAGACGGAATTCTGTCCGACGCGGAAGTCTCACGCACGCTCGCCGCGCAAGCGCACATGGATTGGATCGACATCTCGTCCATGGTGATTCCGCCGCAAGTCATCAGCCAGATCCGCGGAGAAGATGCGCGCCGCTTCAAAGTGATTCCAGTCAGTTTCGGCGAAACCGGCCTCGTGGTCGCAGTGGGCAACCCGCTCGACATCGATACGATGGACAGCCTCAGTTTTCTGCTCCAACGCGAATTGGAACTGGTTTGCACGAGCCCAAAGAAAATTCGTGAGGCTTTAATTAAATACTACGGCACGGCCGATGAAGCAGCGGACGTCCTGCAGAAAAAAATTGGAGAAGACATCGATCTCGGGCTGGAATTTGGCGAGGGCGCGGAAGCGGCCGCAGTCGACGAAGCAGATGCACCGATTGTCCGGCTCGTATCTATGTTGCTGATCGAGGCGCACCGTGCCGGCGCGAGCGATATTCATCTGGAACCGCTGGATAAAAAATTTCGCGTCCGATTCCGGATTGACGGCGTGCTGCAGGAAATGCAAGCGCCACCGAAGCGTCTGCAATCAGCGATTCTCAGCCGGCTCAAGATTATGACTGGATCGATGAGTATCGCAGAGAAACGCCTGCCACAGGACGGTCGTATCCAGGTAAAAATCAAGAAGAAGCCGCTCGACCTTCGCGTTTCGACAATTCCCACCAATCACGGCGAGAGCATCGTTATGCGCCTGCTGGATAAATCCAGCTTAAAGCTCGGCTTGCCGGAGCTTGGATTTCTTTCCGACGACCAGGAAACTTTTGAGCGCCTGCTGAAGCTGCCGGATGGAATTGTGCTGGTTACCGGGCCTACTGGATCCGGCAAGACGACCACGCTTTATGCGTGTCTCAATTACATCAACAAACCTGACCGCAAAATCATTACTGTCGAGGAACCGATTGAATATCAGATGACTGGGATCAACCAGGTGCAGGTAAATACGGAAATCGGAATGACGTTTCCGGCAGCCTTGCGTTCGATCCTGCGCCAGGCGCCGAACATCATCATGATCGGTGAGATCCGCGATCTCGAGACTGCCAGTATCGCCACAAATGCCAGCCTGACAGGGCACCTCGTGTTCAGCACACTGCACACCAATGACGCACCCTCTGCCGTGGCACGCTTGCTCGATCTTGGTGTGCAGCCGTTTCTTGTTGCGTCCTCGGTCCGCGCAGTCATGGCGCAAAGGCTCATCAGGCGCCTCTGTAACAAATGCAAACAACCGGGCGAACTCACCGACACCGAATTGCGCGCGTTAGGAATTGAGGCCGGTCGTCTGTCTGAAGCGCAGGTGATGACGCCGGTTGGATGCGAAGAGTGTCGTCACATTGGCTACAAAGGACGAATGGGCATATTCGAAAATTTTGTAATCGACGATGAAGTCCGCCACATGATCAACAAACGCACGTCGACCTTTGTCCTGCGGCAGCGAGCCCGCGAACTGGGCATGCGGACATTGCGCGAAGATGGCGTACGCAAGGTGCTGGCCGGCCTCACTTCTGCCGATGAAGTCATCTCCATCACCGTCGGAGACGTGAGTTGATGACCGCGGCGAATTCCGGATTGGGGAGCGCACGCGTCTTGCGTGCTGGCGAGCCCGTCCTCGCGATCGCGAACTTTTCTTTGGACTTCGATTATGTTAACTGAAGCCGGAACAGAAACGAAAGATTGTTTCGGGGCAACGCCGAAACCAGCACGCGAGACCCGTGCGCTCCCCGGAGGCGTAAATCGATGACGCATAAACAGCTTGCAGAATTTTTCGTCGAACAGCGGGTACTGCAGCCTTCTCAAGCGGAGGACGTCGTGAGCGAAGTAGAGCTGAATGGGAAGACGGTCGCGCAGGCGATGATCGATGGTGGCTTTATCGACGAGCCCGACTTTTATCAAACAATCGCTAACGGCCTCGGCACGGACTTCGTCGAGCTGACGGAACGCGAGATCGCGCCGGAAATTTTGCGTTTCATTCCCAGTGGGCTGGCTCGGCTGCACGGTGCTCTTCCAATTGAAATAAGCGCAACCACCTTACGGGTCGCGCTTGTTGATCCATTTGATCTTCATACCGCAGAGGACCTTCGCTTCGCGCTCGGTAAAGACATTCAGGTCGTGGTTTCGCCGCCGGAGCAAATCGAAGAACTGATCAAGCAATATTACGGCAGCGACACGACGAGCATGGAAGACGTTCTCAAGCAGCTCGGCGAAGCTGGCGAGCTTCTGCAATTGCGGGAAGGCGACGGCGAAGCTGCAGCTGAAGCGGAGGCGCACACGACACCCATAATTCGCTTCGTTGATCTTATTCTTTACCAGGCAATCCAGGACCGTGCGAGCGACATTCACTTCGAGCCGTTCGAAAACGAATTCAAAATCCGCTACCGCGTCGATGGGGCGCTTTATGAAATGTCGCCGCCGCCCCGTCACCTTGCCTTGCCGGTGATTTCGCGGGTCAAAGTGATGGCCAATATGAATATCGCGGAAAGACGACTTCCGCAGGATGGCCGCATCCAGAAGCAGATCGCCGGACGCAATGTTGATCTTCGCGTTTCAACGTTACCAACCCAATTCGGCGAGAGCCTGGTGCTGCGCGTGCTTGATCGCAGCATCGTCAATCTCGAGCTCGAAGCGCTCGGGCTGCCTGACTACATCTACAATTTTTTGCTCGAAATGATCGAGCGACCGAACGGGATATTCATCGCGACCGGACCAACCGGTTCCGGAAAAACAACCACGCTGTATTCCTGCTTGCGGAAGGTCAATACAATCGATTCGAAGCTGATTACCGCAGAGGAGCCCGTCGAATACGATTTGGAAGGCATTGTTCAAGTACCGGTGAACGACGGTATCGGTCTCACGTTTGCGCGAGCCTTGCGGTCGTTCCTGCGCCAGGACCCCGATCGGATCATGGTAGGCGAGACACGCGACCTTGAGACGGCGCAGATTGCCATTCAGGCATCTCTTACCGGTCATTTGGTCTTCACGACCTTGCATACGAACGATGCGCCTGGTGCGATCACGCGTTTAATCGACATGGGCGTGGAACCATTCCTGATTTCCTCGACACTGGAGGCCGTGCTCGGTCAGCGCTTGCTCCGCAGTATCTGCCGTCAATGCCGCGCCGCTTATCAGCCAAGTGACATCTTACTCGCGGAACTGAGGATATCGCGGGCGGATATTGGCGAGAAACAATTCTTTTACGGCAAAGGATGTGACGTCTGTAACAATACGGGCTACAAAGGACGCAAAGGGATTTACGAGCTTCTCAAAATCACCGACCCGCTTCGCGAATTGATCAATGAGCGCGCGCCCACGGTTACTTTGAAACAAAAGGCGGTCGAGCTTGGAATGGTGACGCTGCGTCAGGACGGCTTGCGCAGCATCTTCGCTGGCGACACCACGATCGAGGAAGTGCTGCGCTATACGTAATGAAATTTAGCGATTCAACGACTTAGAGATTTACCCGCTCGATGGAATCCACGAGCCCAACTTGCTTTAATCACTAAACCATTAAATCATTAACCCGTTAAATCCCCTCATGGCCCGCTTTAACTACGTAGCTCTCGATACTCGGGGACAGGAGGCGACCGGCTTGGTCGAAGCCCCTTCCAGTAATGCGGCAATCAGTCAATTGCGTCAGGCTGGCTATTTCCCGACGAGCGTTATCGAAGAGGCGGTAAGCGGTGCGGATGGGCAGCAAGCTCGTGATCGCGCAGCGAAGATGGCGCGCTCGACGAAATCGCGCGCGAAAAAAGGCATCGTTTTTTTCGAACGCAAGAAAGTTAAGTCAAAAATCCTGATGATCTTCACCCGCCAACTGGCAACGCTGATTGATTCCGGATTGCCGTTGCTAAGAAGCTTGAACGTCTTGGCGAAACAGGAGCGCGACAAGGTGTTGAAAAAAACGATCAATAAGGTCGCGGACTCGGTGCAAAGCGGTAGCACATTTTCTGACGCGCTGGCGCTCCACCCCCGGATCTTTAACGACTTATACGTCAACATGGTTAAGGCCGGCGAAGTCGGCGGCGTGCTTGAGCTTGTGCTCAACAGGCTTTCCGAATTTCAGGAGAAGGCCGCGAAGATTAAAAACAAAGTCGTAGCGGCAATGGTCTATCCAGGCATCGTGATGACAATGGCCGTGGGCATCATGGGTTTTCTTCTAGTCTTCATTGTGCCGAAGTTCGAAATGATTTTCCACGACTTGCTTGGCGACAAACCGCTCCCGCCCGTCACTAGGTTTGTTATCGGAGCAAGTGACTTTCTGAAGAACCATGGCCTGATTGTTCTTGGCATCGTCGTAGCAGTGGTGGCCCTTTACAAATTCATTTGCCGTACACGTGGCGGGCGATTGGTCATTGACAGCTTCAAACTGCGTATGCCGCTTTTTGGCAATTTGAATCGCAAAACGGCGATCTCAAGGTTCGCGCGCACGCTCGGAACACTGGTCACAAGCGGTGTTCCGATTCTGCAGGCATTAAACATCACTCGCGCAACCGCAGGTAACGCTTCCATCGGCCGCGCAATCTCTCAAGTGCACGACAGCGTAAAGGAAGGAGAATCCATCGTGCAACCGCTGGAAGCCAGCCGCGTTTTTCCGCCAATGGTGGTCAGCATGGTCGATGTGGGCGAGGAAACCGGTAAGCTCCCAGAAATGCTTTTAAAAATCGCTGACGTCTATGATGACGAGGTCGATAACGCTGTGGCCGCGATCACCTCGATGCTGGAGCCAATCATGATTGTGTTCCTCGCGCTAATTGTCGGCACGATCGTGCTCGCTCTGTTCACACCACTCATCAGCATTATCACCGGCTTACAACAACAATAAGCGGCTTCGCAGAAATGACGAAGCACGAATGACGAACGATGAATCTTGTAGAGGCGTTTGTGTCAAACGCCTAGCCAATAGGTTCGGCGCTTGGCACAAGCGCCGCTACAACGCATTCACTCCCATAGAGATGGTCGTCGTCTTCGCACTGATCCTTGTGCTTACCGGCTTGGTGCTGAGCACAGCTGGATATGCCCGAAAAAAAGGCGCCCGGGCCCGCGCCGAAACCGAAATCGCTGCTATGTCTGCCGCTTGCGAAAGCTACAAGGCGGATAATGGGGTTTATCCCCGGGAGACGAGTTCGACTGACTTGCTTGATGCGAAGGTGTCTGGAGATCCCAGCGCTTATCAGTCAGCCAGTCTTTACCTTTACAAGCAGTTAAGTGGCGATAGTGCCGCGAACCGAACCCCAACTGGAAAAGGCTATATGCAATTCAAGCCGAATATGCTCCTCCCTACCGGAGGTATAGGAGCTGTAACTGCAATTGCTGATCCCTTTGGAAACAGCTACGGCTATTCGACGGCAAATCAGGCTAATTCAAACAACGGCTACAATCCCACTTTCGACCTATGGAGCACGTCTGGACTAGCTACCAACCCCGGGAACCCTGATACCATCACTCCGCAGTGGATCAAAAACTGGTAGGGCGCGTCTTGCCATTCGCAATCCCGCCACCGTTGGTAGCGCGAAAATAGCGACGCGAGGACGCGTGCGCACTCCGAAAGCTTCGCGAAATAGAAGAACGTGTTTTTAGATTTCGCACGAAGTGCTTTGGAGTGCGATGCGTCTTCGCATCGCTTTCAACATCTCAAAAGCACAGCGCGGGTGAGCGCCTCGTACAAATCCGCGACCCGCAATCCGCAATTCCCTCGTCAGCCTTCGCTCGTGTGGACCACGACTTCCACGCGGCGATTCGGATTCTGCTCCTCAATTGAGCCGTTTGGTGACGCCCGGAATTTCGTTGCACCGTAACCGTGCGTTTCGATTTGCGCCGGGTTAATCCGCATCATTTCGACAAGATATCTTTTCACACTGTCGGCGCGACGCTGGCTCAGCTCGAGATTGTATTCGAACGTTCCGAACGAGTCCGTATAGCCTTCCACTCTGAAGGTCGATTTTGGATTGCGCTGAATGAGAGTGCCCAGCTTTTGCAGTTGATTGATCGCGCTGGATTGCAGGATGTCGCTGTCGTACTCGAAAAGCTGATCGTCGGGCAGACGCAATTTTGTGCCTGATCCCAGAGGACCTTTTTGCGACAGCAATTGGTCCAGATCGCTGAAGCCGGGAGCGCGCCCTTTGTTTGGGCCGGCGCTATCGCCGGGTAATTTACTTGTGAAGGTGTTTGGCCGTTTGATTGCGGTACTCGTGGCGAGTTCCGTTCCGCTCAGAGCGGGCTGGGGGCGGCCTGAAGTCGAGCTGTTGTTAAGCAGGGATTGTTCGTGCAGCGCGCTTGGATCGTTTGAGAGAGTCTGCGCGGTGGAGCGGTCGATTTCATTAAGCACGGAATTGACTTCCGGTTGGTCCACTTTGGGTTGATCAGGCAAAACGTCCCGCATGTCGTCCGGCAGCGCGGCACTCGCCTGAACGTCCTGCAACAATTTGTCGAATGACTTTTTCTCGTCCGGCAATTGCACATCGGTGTTGTCAGGGTTCGGTTTGGCCGCCTGAGTCGTTTGATCCGCGCTGCTCTTGTCGAGGTTCGATTCGGTGATGCTCCTGACCTTGAACATTGGCGTCTGCTCGTTTTGGGCGACTGCCGCTTCCGCTGGCGCGAAACGCGTCCGATAAAAATAAGCGCAGAGGCCGAAGTGTATTGCCAGGGAAACAATCAATCCGAACCAGATCCAGTTGCGTTCTCGGGTGCCCGCAAGCAGACCCTCGGTCTCGAACTGATCCAAACCATCGAACTCAGAGACCCTCATGCAGCTTGCAACGTATCACATTTACAGGCGCGAGCCATGCTTGACCCCGCCATTCCGAATTCGCTCGATAAAAGCTCGGGCCACGCGACAGATTTCCTCTGCTACCCGCGCCTCGTTCCCTTTTGTCATGTCAAGCGGAGTCGAAGCATCTCTGATCTAAATTTTACCACCACTTCGCGTCTTTTCGATGAAAGCTCTGGCCGCACGGCGGATTTCTTCCGACACGCGCGCCTCCGGCGAAACAAACTTCGGCGTAAACCACGGAAATAGTCCAATCAAATCGTGCGTAACCAGAATTTGCCCGTCGCAATGTTCGCCTGAACCGATGCCGATAGTTGGGATGTCGATTGCATTTGTGATCTGCTTCGCGACGTCAGCGAGCACAATCTCCAGCACCACGGAAAATGCACCGGCTTTCTCCACCGCATGCGCATCAGCAAGCAGAGCTTCGGCCTCTGATTGCGTCCGGCCCTTGATTCTATAGCCGCCTTCCTCGCGCACACTTTGGGGCAGCATGCCGATGTGCGCCATGAACGGAATGCCTGTTTGCGTGATCGCTTCGATATGCGCGACATGGCTGACGCCGCCTTCGAGCTTCACTGCTTGCGCGCCGGCACGAACAAATGTTTTTGCCGTCTCGACCGCTTGCGCAGGCGTGTCGTAACTGTGAATCGGCATATCCGCAACGAGCAACCCCTGTTTCACGCCGCGCGCCGCTGCCCGCGTATGATGCAGCATCTCTTCCAACGTGACACGTGTGGTGTCCTGATAACCAAGTACAACCATCCCCACCGAGTCGCCCACGAGAATGATGTCGATGCCGCTTTCGTCGAGCAATCGCGCCGTGGGATAATCGTAAGCCGTCAGCGCGGTGATTTTCTCACCGCGTTCTTTCATTTGCCGAAAATCCTTCATCGACCTGCTCGGAAGATCAGCCGCCGATTTGAGAACGCAAGCCTGCTCGGAAAGCGATGCGAAGACGCCCCGCACTCCAAAAGCTGCGCGGAACAAAATTCGGCTCAAGAATTTCGCACGAAGTGCTGCCCGCTGCGAGATTACCAACTTTCGGCGAAGCGAATTACCTCGCCAGATTTCCCCAGTTCCCTCAGCGACTCGCTGACAGTTTTTTTCTGGCCCCGCAAAATGAGGTCGGGCCGGATATCGGCCAGAGGTTGAAGAACAAACTTTCTCAAGTGCATACGCGGGTGTGGCAACTGCAGCCTCTCATCTTCAATGTTGCGATCGCCGCAATAGAGCAGGTCGATGTCAATCGTTCGTGAAACATTCTTCGCATGATCGCGCTTGCGACCTAACCCTTCCTCGATTCGACTGAGTTGCTCGAGCAAATTCGCGGAATCACCTTCGTAATCAAATTCAACGACTGCGTTTAGAAATTTTTCTGCACCTCGTTCGCAATCGACCGGGTCTGTCTCGTAAATTGGCGAACAAAGAATCGGCGGCTTCACAGTTGAGACACCGAGAATTGCCTTTCGTGCGGCGCGCAAATTGTGGAGGCGATCGCCGAGATTCGAGCCGAGGCCAACTGCGGTTCTCATTGTTGTGGCCGCGAAC
>Ga0193721_1000028_pt1 | contig 43027 bp, 39 predicted proteins | sample U2s2metaG_FD_145078 | JGI IMG/M metagenome (GOLD analysis project Ga0193721, IMG submission 145078) | Soil microbial communities from a riparian zone of the East river system, Colorado, United States - U2s2 | ecosystem: Environmental > Terrestrial > Soil > Riparian zone | place: USA: East River...
TTTATTATTTGTAAAATGCTTTAGAGCCTCTAAAGAGTCATTAAAAGTGAAAACCGAAATTCCACCATCAACCCCACGCAAAGCGTCTGCAAATAGCATGCTAATGTCCGAGTCATCATCTACTATCCCTACCATCCCTTCATTAGGAGATATTTGCCCAGACTCCAAGGACGCTACCCTCATATAGAACTTTATAAGAACTCAAGTTGATTTCTCCTCTCTTATTTTTCTTATGCTCATATACTGTGTATCGTGAGATGAGCACTTTAAGCATCGTAGAATGTATTTAATAGAAATAATAATCATTTGTTAGTTTTAATATTTGATTTTAAAAAGGATCTTACTATCCGTTGCTACGTCAAGTCTCCCTCTCTAACGCACTTGATTTGTTAAATCCCTCATTTCGCTAATTCATTACAATCAGCATAGAACAAACACTACTCCAAGAAATCGAAAAATCTAAAAGATGGCTCAATATTGAAAAAGACAATAGCACTTACAAAACAGATCTTGCAAAAAGAATTGAATTGAGAAATTGTTTAACTTTTGGTAGTTCTAGAGTTCTCTTTAATTGGAAGCGTTAATGGTCTTGTCGTTGCATTTAATCACTCAGAGCAATATAAATATTTTATTAAATACCTGTTTTCTATCAAATTATAAATAATTGATTAGTTAATTATTTGAATCAAATTGCAATGGAATTTGAATAATTCTACCAAAGTAGCATTTACCAGGTTAATTCAACCATTTGGAGATAACCTTAATGATGTTGTGAAGATTACTAAAGCATTTAGTTTTGCCGCTAATGTATATTCAGGATTATTTAGAAACGAAAGTCATGAACCTTACATCAATCACGCTATGAAGGTGGCATTAATATTATCTGATGAGTTAAAAGTTCATGATGTAGATACAATTTGTGCAGCTATTCTACATGAAGCCATAGAAAAAAGTAAGGACGATCATGAAATTGTCGAATTTTTAAAATCAAATTTCGGAGAAAATGTGTATGTTACTATCATGACTTTGACTGAACCAAAAACAAATGAAGAAAACAGAGAAAAATTACTTGTCAACTATTTTGAAAATATTTCAAAAAGCCCAAAGATGTCTAGATACATAAAACTTGCAGACCGTTTGGACAACGCGCGGTTTTTGAAAAACGACGTAAAGAAGGATAAGGCGCTACGATATAAGGAAGAGACACAGAAATACATATTGCCCATAGCGGAAAAAACAGATGATACTATGGCATTGAAACTATCGATTGCATTGTACGAAATAAAATAGTTAAAAATTACTTTTCTTCACAAGATCCCTCAATATTCCTTGTATGACGTAACCAGTGTCTTGCACATCCAAATAACTTGTGTTTTGTGCAGCCGCAAATAGGACACTTTTTCATTAAACAATTATCCTCATCGGTGCTTATCAAATTTACTGTAATTTCCTAATAGTTTATCATTTTTTTAGACGATAGTTTATTTGAATTGCAATCAGTAGAAAAGCTAGAAATCAAAACAAAGATAAGAGTAACCAAATCAAGTATTTCACCATATGACGGAAAATTCTGTGAGACACATTGAAACTTTGAGGGAAATGGATTCCATGAAAAAAGAATACCAGATCCGTTGTAGCCATTACGAGTTGGAATTATTCAAGAATGAAAACCGTATTACCTGTGTAATATGTGGAAAAAATTGGGATTTTTTGGAAGAACGAGGATATTCGCATAAGAAACAAGCTTATTCTGCCGAAAGGAATTGATTATTTTTTGTTCGCAAGCCTTGTGTTTGGAAAAAATTTTATTCTACACTCTTAAGGCGTGCTAGATGAAGAAAAAATTTAGAGCTGCTGTAGTTCAAATGAAATCTTCAGTGAATAAGGAACAAAATTTAGCTTATTCATTAAATTTAATAAATGAAGCTGTCAAGAACAAGGCACAATTAATCTGCTTTCCAGAGTTTCAAATGGCATATTCTCCCGCCGAACAAAAACCAGAAGAGTTGCACAAAATTGCAGAAAAAATAGATGGTAACTTCATATCAAAGTTGTCAAGCTCTGCCAAAAGAAACAAAATAAATGTCATCGCAACATTATACGAATTTATCGATACCAATAAACAGAATCATAAGGTCTTTGATACCGCGGTAATAATTAATGAGCGAGGAAAATTAGAATCTGCATATAGAAAGGTTCATTTGTACGATGCCTTGGGCTTCAAAGAATCTAAGAAGTTAAAAGCAGGTAGTATTATTGAAAAACCGACAAGAACATCTGTAGGAAACCTAGGGTTACTGATATGCTATGATATGCGGTTTCCAGAAATTTCTAGAATTCTAACTGTCAATGGGGCAAGTATATTGGTATCTCCATCTGCGTGGGTAGCTGGATTTATGAAACAAGAACACTGGGAAATAATGTTGAAAGCAAGAGCAATAGAAAATGGCGTTTATGTGATAGCACCAAATCAGCTTGGCAATATTTACTGTGGGCGTAGTATGGTAATTGATCCATTTGGTACTACCTTAGTCGATATGGGAAATCGAGAAGGTATGGAAATTATGGACATTGATAACTCAAGGATAAATACAATAAGAAGAAGACTTCCGCTTTTAAAAAATAGAAGAACTGATGTGTACAAAAATTATATCGATGTATTTGAATCTGAATCATGATGACTATCATTTTTCTTATACGTATTTTCAGGACAAACTCTATTCACACAAATTCTCGATAACTTTTTTCTTGCAAACACAATCCTTAAGATCGGCCATCCACAGGAACAAATAGTTTTACTCTTTTTAATGAAGCCTATTTGAGGGACTGATGCAATGGCATTACAACCCGTCACTCTATATTGAGAACAGACAATAAATCGTTTATTGGATTTACTTGACTTGATCAAGATCATTTCTCCAAATTGACATTTTGGGCATTTACCAATTCTCATTCCACTTTCTGAATTAGTCAATACATTTTTTATTTCATCACCAATAGCCCATTCGTTTGTTTTGATCTTGTTTAAGGGACTCTCTAATGATTTTTCTAGATATTTGCGAACATCAGTAATATTAAGTTCTCCCTTTTCTATACCTTTAATGCTGGACTCAAGGAAGTTTGTTAATTTTGTTGAAACAATCTCGGAAACAAATTTTTTCATGATATTGAATATAGTAAAACCCAATTCCGTAGGTTCTATTCCAATTTTGTCTTGAGTTATGTATTTACGCTTTATTAATAAATTGATTATTCCAGCCCTGGTAGATTTTGTTCCAATGCCCTCAGATTCCATTTTATCCAAAAGGCTTGCTTGATTATATCTAGCAGGAGGTCTTGTAAAATCTTCCATTGCAGTGACTTCACTCACTTTTATACGCTCACCAATCGTAAGATCTGGTAAATTAGAATCATTGATGCTAAAATAAGGTTCATAAATTGGGATCCAACCATCGTTTAAGATCGTATTGCCTCTGGCTACAAAGTGATTCCCATTCACGTTGATAGTTACTTCTGTGTATTTTATTACAGCAATGTTTCCAAATGTAGATAAAAATCTCTTAATAATAAGATCTAAGATTCTTTGCTGGAGCATGCTGATTTTTTTTTGTTTTACACCTGTAGGATAAATGGCCGGATGGGCAGGATCTTCTTCATCACCTTGATAAGGAACTAAAGATTTTCTTCTTAGTAAGTCCTTTATAATATTTTCATACTTCGTGACATGGTTTATGCATAATTGTTCAAGTATCTGTTTATACCCTATGGATGGAGGAAGTTTCTGACTTGAAGTACGAGGATATGAAATTAATGCAGCCAGATAGAGAGATTCTACGATAGAAAGAGTTATGACAGGAGAGATCTTGAAAATTCTATAAGCTTCCTTTTGCAAATTACTAATATTGAATGGTGTGGGAGGATTGATCTTCTTCTTTCGCCGAACAATTTCATTAATAAGACCTGTTTCATTTTGGCAACTAGTTAGTATTTTTTCTATCTCGGAAGATTTATGAACTACAGAAATTAAATTAGCCTTGAAAAAAGAACCAGCCTTATCAAATTTTCCAGTAACATACCATACTGGATCTGGTATATAGTTTCTAATTTTTATCTCTCTATTTACAATAAATCCTAAGGTAGGACCTTGAACTCTTCCAATTGTTAAGTTATGATACAGGTTATTTTTATTGGAAACGTTCAAGCAATTAACTAGCGCCCTAGATAGGTTTATACCAAAAATAAAATCGATTATATGTCTAGCCTTTCCCGCATCAGCAATTCTGATACTGGTTTCTTGTAAATTATTAAATGATTGACTTATTTCTGAATCAGTAAGGGAAGAAAATTTGGCCCTCTTTGAAACCTCATATTTATTATCGCAAGCATATTGGAGTATGTTGTAACCAATAAGCTCACCCTCTAAATCATAATCACATGCGTGTATAAATCCGGAAGCACCCTTTGAAATATTTGCTATGAGTTTCAAGGTTTGCATAACTCTTCTTTTTTCTCTTACAGTAGCTGAATGTCGTGGAGACCATCTTACCTCAAATATAGGATATTTTTTTCTATTTTTTTCAATAGGAAATAAACTGTACAAATGTCCAAGTGCTGAGCAGACAATAAATCTTTGATCATTATTTGTAATAATTTCAAAAATAACTACACCAGGTGCAGGCTCTCTCTTTATCATTTTTTTAGTTCCTAAGATTTGTGAGATTCTTTTTGCTGCGAGCGGTTTTTCGCAAATCACAAGTTTGTATTGTTCCAGACCTAGCCCTTGAGATTCTCCTGGCAATCATTCTAAATAATAGAGAATTATAATTTAGATTTTGGGTTCGTAAAACTATTAACCCATTATGGATTTGAAATCGACTTTGACTATGATATTATCGAAATTTTATTCTGACGTAGACCTTTCTCGAACATTTTTATATTCTCAATTAATAATTTTCATATAAATGGTAAATAATGTATGCGTTCTTGGAGCTGGAAGTACAAAATATGGTAAACTAAGTCAAAGTATTATTGAGCTGGGATTGGATGCAGCAAAAAACGCGATTGATTCGGCTGGAATTACGCCGAAGGATATCCAAGCAGGTTATATATCGAATGTATTTGGAGTCGTTGATAAGCAGGTACATATGGCACCGGTATTAATGAGCAACCTTGGAATTCCTCATATCCCCGGACTAACAATCGAATCTGCTTGCGGTTCGGGTTCCGTAATGTTTAGAGAAGCTTATGCAAATGTTGCTGCGGGCTTTTATGATTGTGTATTGGGCGTTGGCGTAGAAAAAGTAACTCATACGGGAACTAGTTTGAGTACCACACTCTTTTCATATTGTTCTGACTTCTTTTTTGAAGGTGGAAATGGTGCTTCGTTTCCGGGACTGTTCGCTTCTATTGCCAGAGCTTATCTGACTAAATACAAAGCGACAGAAGAGGATTTGGCATATGTTGCTGTCAAAAATCATGAAAATGGATTATTAAATCCAAAGGCACACATCAGAAAAGCTATAACAGTAGACGATGTTTTGAATTCACCAGTTGTAGCATCTCCATTAAAGATGTACGATTGTTGCCCATTTTCTGATGGTGCATCAGCTGTTATCTTGTGTACGGAAGACTTTGCCAAGAAGGTTGGTAACAAATATGTAAAAGTCATCGGTTCAGGGAGAGGTGGATCACCTGCTGCGGTACAAGCTAGAGAGGATATCACGACTATTCCAAGTACAATAATTGCGGCGAACCAAGCGTACAAGATGGCAGGAGTCACACCAAAAGACATTGATTTTGCAGAAGTTCATGATTGTTTTACCATTGCAGAAATAATTGACATTGAAGATTTAGGATTTTTTAAAAAGGGCATGGGAGGAATTGCTGCAAGGGAAGGCATTACTCATAGGAATGGAGAGATTCCAATTAATCCCTCAGGAGGACTCAAATCCAAAGGTCATCCTATTGGCGCGACAGGAGTAGGACAAGTTGTCGAAGTTTTTGAACAATTCACTGGTTCAGCTGGCGACAGGTCCGTAAAAGACGCTGAGACAGCCCTAACGCACAACTTTGGAGCCACTGGCGCAAGCGCAGCAGTTCATATCTTTCAAAAAGTCTAGTTTTGGTGTAACAAATTGGAAAAAAATCTTAGTACTCATGATAGATTTATTCAAACAGCTATCAGTGGAAAAATTCTAGCCAGCAAGTGTAAAAACTGTGGAAAAATTATGCTTGAGACAATGTACTATTGTAGTGAATGCTCTAAAAGTGATTTTGAATTCGTTGAATTTCCTGGTATCGGCACAGTAGTAACGCATACTATTCAAGCAGTAGCTCCCGAAGGATTTGATGATATCAATTCATATGCATGGGTAGTTTTCAAATTAAAAGATGCTCCTATTTCAGCTTCGGGATTTCTGCCAGGAATCAAAACTCCGGCTGAACTACCCATAGGCTCAACTGTCAAGGTAAAAGGTTATGATGCAAAGCACGGACTAACTTTAGAAAAACAAGGTGTCTAAAAGTCATTATTCTAAAGCAAAGAAGTTGCATACGACTAATTTTTCTTATTTCCTTGATCATTTCATATGGAGCAAGATTTCATCATATACTAGAAATTTTTTAGATTAGCTTTATCTTACACTTTTGTTGATAGACACTGACAATTATTTTTACATTCATCCTGACCTATATTTTTTCTGATGCAGCATCATACACAGTTTCAAAACGATCTATCTAATGCTGCCCAAGTTATTAGTAATCAAATTACAAAGCTGAATAAGCTCTCAAAGAAATTCGGTATGATGGATACAGATTTTAGAAAACAAATTGTACAAAACATCAAAGTGGGTAACAATGTTCGTGCCAGGGCACTAGCTAATGAACTTGTAAATATACATAGAATTCAGCATACAACAAGAAACATGGTCATGTCACTTGAAGTTGTAGCTCTACGTTCCACTATAATAGGTGAATTCGCAGTAATAATGGATACTATAAATCCAACAATAGATTTGATAAAGGACATTGAAAAAGATATTTCAATGGTAATACCGACTGCGCATGAGGTGTTGAATGATGTTACAAACGCCTCATCCGAAATACTAAATTACAATGTTAATCCTGACTTAAAAATAACAATGCCTATAGATGAAGATGCCCTAAAGATTTTAAGTGAAGTTGAACATAGTGTTGAAGAAGAGACAAGACAAAAGTTACCAGACATACCAGCTACGATTAATGTAACGAAAAACAGGAATGAATACGAATCCCTATTAGAGGAAAACGAAGTTATGATCTAAGTTTGATTTTCTAACGCGTAGTAGGTAAATACGTAGTAGGTAAATAGTTTTGTACTCTTAGTCAATAACTATTTACGACCCAATTTTAAATTATCTCAGGATAATATCGGGTGAGATGGAGATAGAGGCAAGTCATGATCTTTTAAGTCAAACTGAAACTAAACCTAGTGGAATTTTACAAGCAGCAAAAAGAGTTAGGATGATTTTTTCTGTTATGGCAAGTCCTAACAGGATAGATATACTTCGTATTTTAAATTCCAAGGGACCTTTAACTTATTCAGAATTAAAATCGTTAGCTGGTTTTAAATCTAAAAAAGAGTCTGGTAAATTTGCTTACCATTTGAGGAAGCTCTTGAGGCAATCTCTTGTCGCATTAAATAAAGCAGAAAGAAGATATACAATTACTAATCTCGGAAAATTAGTCCTCAGTCTGGCAAGGCAGATTGAAGAGAGATCGATAGTTGAAAGTGGAAAAATGTACGTACGGACATCTAGACATTCTATTGAAGAATTTAATTCTAATAGGATAACACAATCATTAGTTAGGGAGGCGAATATGCCTCTTGAACAAGCGCATAAAATTACAGAAGAAGTTGAAAATAAAGTTTACAAATTTCAAACTGTCTATCTAACATCCTCGCTTATTAGAGAAACTGTGAATTCAATTTTAATCGAACACGGCTATGAGGAATTTAGGTCAAAACTTGCAAGGTTGGGTCTTCCAGGGTCCGCTATCTCAGATATGTTGACCAATCCTATCTATAGCAAAAATGGGGTAGAAGGGATTTTATCAGAAACATCTATGGCTGTATTTTCCGAAAACCTGCTATTCAATGTGTTACCCAAAGACATAACAGACATGCATCTTGCTGGAGAACTAAATATTTCGAACACGGGACTATGGAATTTGATGCCTGATACTGTTTTTATTGATACTAGCAATATTATTGAAAATGGCCTAAACTTTAAAGGAAAATACTTGAATGTTTCAAGAGTTAAACCAATTCGGACACTTGACGATATTACGGCAATTCTGCCTGTATTGATTTCCGTCTTAAGTAGGGAAACTTCAAGGGAGATAATACTTGATAATTTCATATCTTCTATTTCAAATAAGATTCAAAATAATAATGAAGATATAGCGTCTGTATTTTCTAGAGCATTTATTTCATCATCCATATCAAGATCATATTCGTCGTCAGGATTTCCGGTAATTACTTTTCCTATCTCACTCGATGGCAGTTCAATTACTAGACCCATTTTGGGCGCTTACGTGAAATATTTAGATAATACCCCTACTCCAACTATTGGGTTATCTCTAGTTGGTAATGATCACGACTCAGTGAAGAGAAATTCAGATCTGATATGCAACATTGTTAAAAATGGAGGAATTTTGTCCATATCTAGGAATTTCAGAAGTCATACAGGTATTGTAAAAACTCTAGCCGATGAGAAATCTAGTTCGGTCATAAGCTTACAGTCTTTAGCAATAAATCTGCCCAGGTTAGCTTATCAGTCCAATAAAGACGAAACTTATTTCAGAGCCAGATTGGCCCTGATGATAAAACCAGCCATTTCCGCTCTGCTAGCAAGAAAGAATTCCATTATAGAAATGATGCGAAGAGAAATGCTTCCTGTATTGGCCAACATAACGCAAATGATGTATTTAAGCAAGATGAATCTTGTGATTAATTTAACTGGTATAAGGGAGTCTGTATATAATATTCTAGGACATGAATTTGATGGAGAAGAAATAATTCAAAAGGTATTACATACTGCTGTTGAGGTTGCTACCGATCAAGGAAATCAAGCTGGAGATGACTCTGTAAGGATTGCTATGATTACAGATGACAGTAATACAAGATTAGCTTCTCTAGACTCGGAAAAATATGGAAACATGTATCGTCAAGCTGGTGATGAAATGTTGATAAAATCTTATTCGCAAGGTCTTCTTATAAGTGGCAGGGATTTACTTTCAAATCCTGATTCTACTATAGAATCAAGTAATTCAATCGATAGATTACTGAATGGTGGAACCTCACTTAATGTTGACGTAAGCGATCTTACGGATAGTGAATTGATGGATTGTATTGACAAGTCGCGTGATTTCAATTTCTTCAGACCAATATACAGAAACAAAGTCTGCAGCTCATGCGGTACAAAGATATCCATATCAATTGAAGTATGTCAAAGCTGCGGATCCACTAATTTATCAATATAATCATACTGAATCAAATAGTTTAAACCTTCATTATATTATTTTTTAGTAAGATAATATTTTTAAGCTAAGCTTTAGCTGTATTAAGGGGTATGGCAAAAGAAATTACTGAGGTTGATGATTCTTCAAATAAAAACACAAAACCAATAGCGCAAATTAAGAAGAGGGATAGAGGATTAGTCGAGTTTAATAATTCAAAGATTTCTAATGCCATCTACAAAGCATTAATGGCAGCAGGTAAAGCGGATTATAAGCTTGCTGAAAAATTATCAGAGAAAGTTGTACAAAAAATGGATCAACAATTTTCCGTTTTTGATACCAACCGAATTTCTAGCGTTGAAGATGTGCAGGACATGGTCGAATCGATTTTAATTGAGGAAGGACTTTCAGAGACCGCCAAGGCCTACATCCTCTACAGACACGAACGGCGCAAGATCAGAGATGAAAAGAAGAAAATTCTAAATAAGAAGGATCTTGACGAAGTGGATAAATCCTTTGATATTAATTCTCTCAGGGTCCTGGCTTCACGCTACTTGTTAAGAGATAATACTAATGAGATAATCGAAGATCCGAGATCACTCTTTGAACGAGTCGCAATTCTCGTAACAATCCCTGATATACTCCACGATACTGAATTGTACTCTAATAACGATGTAGTAGTTCAAAATATCACCGAAGCTGAAGAATACTATAAAAAAATAGATGATTTTCACCTGAAACTAAAAATTGGCAATTACTATCTTAATAGATACCATTTTGAATCACTGATTAGACATTACATTTATTTGGCAAAAAGTGGCCATATGAAAATTAGCTTTAAAGATCTTTTACGACTGATTGCCGAAGGTAACTTGTCAAAGTATTCTGATAGAATCATTGAATATTATAATTTGATGGTGTCAAAAGACTTCCTACCAAATACACCTACTCTTATGAATGCTGGCGCAAGACTTGGTCAACTTTCAGCATGCTTTGTATTGGATATGAAAGATGACATGTCAGAGATAATGAAATCCTCAACTGATGCAGCCATGATATTCAAATCGGGTGGAGGGGTTGGTATTAACTATTCTAATCTCCGTCCTGAAGGTGATATAGTAGCATCAACTTCTGGCGTTGCTTCGGGACCGATCTCTTTTATGAGAATTATAGACACAATTACAGACGTGGTAAAACAAGGTGGAAAAAGGAGGGGAGCAAACATGGGAATAATGGAATCTTGGCATCCTGATATTGAAAAGTTCGTCACAGCCAAAACCAAACCAGGTATATTTGAAAACTTTAATGTAAGCGTTGGGATTTGGAGTGATTTCTGGGAATCAATAATTAACGAAAATAATCACAGATACACACTTAGAAATCCAACAACCAATGAACCAATCAAGCAGATTGATTCACATCAGCTTTTAGATCTAATTACCTTCAGTGCCTGGAAAAGCGCTGAGCCAGGTGTCATATTTTTCGACAATATCAACAAATATAATCCCTGCATAAACGTAAAAGAAGGACCTCTTAGAGCAACAAATCCGTGTGGCGAACAATCACTCTATCCATATGAATCATGCAATTTAGGATCTATTAATTTGGCCAATTTTGTTAAGCGTAATATTGATGGAAAATATGAATTTGACTGGCAGCGTTATGAGCAGGCAATACGCCTCTCTACGAGATTTTTAGATAATGTTATAGACATGAACAAGTATCCTGTTGAAGAAATTGAACGCAATACGCTATTAACAAGGAGAATAGGCCTCGGAATAATGGGTATTGCTGATCTATTATTTACCCTAGAAATATCATACAATTCAAAAGAAGGTTATGAGTTTATGAATAGAATAGCAGAAGCCCTATCTTATTATAGCATGGAAGAAAGCGTTGCGATTGCCAAAGCAAGAGGAGCTTTTCCATTATTCAATCAGACTGATTATGTTGAAGGAAAAATGATACCAGTAGCAGGATACTATGAAATTCCAAAGCGATATCACTCATACGACTGGGATTCATTAGTTGAGAAGATAGAAAAATATGGAATTAGAAACTCATGGACCACTACAATCGCTCCTACAGGAACTTTATCTATGATAGCTGACACCTCAAATGGTGTTGAACCAGTATTTGCACTAGTTTTTGAAAAACGGGTTACTGTAGGAAGCTTCTTCTATACAAATAGGATATTCGAGAATGTTCTGAAGGAAAATGGATTGTATAATGATGAAATTCTAACAAAGGTTGCTAATAATTATGGTTCTGTAAGAGGATTGGCCGAAATTCCAGAAAGACTACAGAAAATATTTGTAACTGCTATTGACGTACATTGGACTGATCATTTAATGGCTCAGGCAGTTTGGCAGAAATGGGTTAGCAATGCAATAGCAAAGACTATTAACATGCCATCAGACGTTACAGTCGAAGACATAAAGGCAGCTTATCTTTTGTCACACGAATTGGGATTAAAGGGGGTTACAGTTTATAGAGATGGCTCTAGACATGAACAGGTGCTCCATATAACTGGAAATGAAAAGGAGAAAAAATTTATTGTAAAACCAAGTGCCTATGTAATTGACCAAATTCATAGTAACATAAAGCAAGAGTATGTTATGACACAAGTTAAAAAAGTCTTCAGAAGTACAGAAGAAATGGAAACAACAGATAATACAATCAATATTTCTCAATCTAAACTAAAAATGAGCATGACTGCATCTCCAAATGAGTTTGAGTACGAAAAATGTCCGTCATGTAATGCAAGATTGATTATTACTGAAGGATGCAATTTGTGCATTGAATGTGGTTTTAGCTCCTGCATGTCAGGATAAATACACGATTCACATTTTTATTTTTAGTAAGATATCTTCTTCACACACCAAGTAGGAATTATCAGTAGTTGCTGCCTTGCCAAGTAGTTTTAAAACATAAAATTAAATCGGTAGATAGTTTCTTATCTCAGTCGTACATAAGAAAAATATTGTCATATAACACTCACATTATGGAGAGAATAAACAATTGGTGATCCACAAATATGATGTCTACAGAAGTCCAAATGTGGGTTTATTTTCACGAACAAATAATGATACTCTTCTACTCCCATTTGGATTTGCAGAAACAAAAGCCAAAAAACTTAAAGAATATTTAGATGTAGAAAAAATAATACATGTTTCAATAGCAGGGACCAGATTGATAGGACCAATGACGGTTATGAATAACAATGGAATCTTGTTACCATACACTGTTTCAGATGATGAGATCCGAATCTTAAAGCAAACAGGCCTAAATGTGGACCGACTAAAGAGTAAGTTTACTGCAGTTGGAAACTTAATTTCAGCAAATGATAAAGGAGCATTAGTTTCAAATTTATTCAAAGGGGAAGCGGATCAAAATATTAAAGATATTTTAGGCGTTCCTCTTCAAACATTCTCAATCGGGGGATATGTCCAGGTTGGATCGATGATAGTCGCTACAAATGCTGGAGCTATTGTTCATCCAATAGCTAATGATTCGGAAATCAGCAGAATATCCGAAATACTTCAAGTCGAAGCAGAACCAGCTACCGTCAATGGAGGCTCACCCTTCCTATCATCGGGAATCATAGCTAATTTCAGCTCAGTTATAGTAGGTAATTTAACTACGGGGCCTGAATTAATAATGATAAGTAGGGCACTAAAAGTATAACTTACTCTAATAGAGCTTGATCCTTCTAATTACAAAACAACATATTTAATTGCCAGCAGCAAAATTGCAGCTTTCCTTTAATCCAGCTATCACTTAAAGAATATGTTAGGACTCAGGCGTGATGATGATATTGCATGGTCATCGTTTGTAAAAATCGCATCAATATCAGAGCTTTCGATTTGAATGTTAATAGCATTCAATTCAGAATCTGATAAATTAAATCTTTCCTTCAATAGAGACTTAAGACGAATTACTTGGTCGTAAATTTGATTCGTATTGGACAATAATGAAACTTCTAGCAACTGTTTTAAAAATGGTTGGGGTATTTTTCCACTAGGATCACTTAATATTCTAAAATCAATCTTACTAAAAATCATTTCACTTGGAAGTTTAGGTAGTGCGTTGGCCGTATAAAATACCTGGACATCAATCAAATTTGATTGTGAATCATTAATAGATCTTAAAATTGATGCTTCTGGATTATTAGGATCCGGGAATGCACCAATGATATTACCGTTAATTGGCAAAGACAGCAAAACAAATCCTTCCAGTAAGTTCTTTCTATCAGTAACTAGCTGTAGAATATCTTTGCATGTTATAGCAGTTGAGCTTTCAGATTTAAGAATCTTGATGATTGAATTTGAAGAATTACCATCATTAGGTATGATGTTCCAAAGGATTTTTATTGGATAATCTTGTTTATTAAGGATACTTATATCAGTATCATAATGGCCTGGTCTTACGGGACCTTCATTAGAAGTTACATTTCCGCATAAATATTTTGGAGTATAGGTAACAGTCTTAACAGAGGAGTTCTTTTGATCAGCTAAACCAAAGAATTGAATCTTAGATTTATTATCTAATATCGTGGTATTTTTAATAGGCATAGTCAAATTAGAATAATTTTTAGTTGTTGTATCGGTGGCTTGGCCAAATGAAGATGCACTCTCATTCTGAATTAATATTGCAAATGTTAACACCAAAACAAAAAATAAGGTCGATATGCTCTTATTCAAATTGCAAATTTAATTAAAAAAAATCTCTAATATATGCTATATAGAAAGTTATCATTTTATTTGAATTCTGATAAGAATCTTTTTGTAAAGGGGCATTATCATATTATGATAGTGATAGTCAATGAAGACTAATAGATTCTTTAATCGAGATATTGTTTCAATTAAAAATTTCGAGAGAGATGAGCTTGAGTTCTTATTTGAAAAAACCGATAAAATGAAGAAGCTAAAACCGAAAGAAAAAGACGAGTTCGGAAAAGCCAGAATAATGGGATATCTGTTTTATGAACCAAGTACCAGAACTAGAATGAGTTTTGAAGCAGCAATGGCATCAATAGGTGGAAGCTCAATTGGAATATCCGATCTAAGATCATCTTCAATAGAAAAAGGAGAAAGTTTACATGACACTGTGCGAGTTATGGATCTTTATTCAGATATCATAATCCTACGTCACCAACTTGATGGTTCAAGTAAATTTGCCGCCGAAATTTCAGATAGTCCAATAATTAATGGAGGTAGTGGAAGTGAAGAACATCCAACGCAAGCAATGCTTGATTTATATACAATAACAAAAGAAAAAAAGAAAATTGATGGATTAAAGATTTGTATCTTGGGAGATTTGAAATACGGACGAACCATTTATTCCTTATTATATGGTCTTTCCAATTATGATGTTGAAGTCATTCTAGTCTCTCCACCAACATTACAAATTCGGCAAGAGTCGATCTATGGTTTACGAAATAAGATGAAAATTGTAGAACTGGTAGAGATTAATGAAAAAGTTTTCCAAAATTCAGACATACTGTACGTTACCAGAATACAAAAAGAAAGATTTTCAGATCCGCAAGAATATGAAAAAGTTAAAGGAGCTTATACTATTGATAGTAACATTCTGAAACAGTTTAAACCTGATATGTCTATTATGCATCCGTTGCCAAGAATAGATGAGATATCGCAGGATGTAGATAGTAAATCTAATGCGATTTACTTTAAGCAAGCGTCTTATGGTAAAGATTTAAGATCAGCCCTCCTTGCATTAATATTAAATGAATCTCCCCTCTAGAGGAATTTTAATCGATATTTAGCCTTCTAAAAGATTAATATGTAAACGTTAACATTACCAGTTCGATAGAAAATTAGGAAAAAATTGTAATTTTTTTAATTAATATACGTGAGCCATTTCTCAAATTTTTTATTATCTCCATGTACTATTTGATAATAATAATTTTGTAGCTTATTTGCAATTTTTCCAGTTTTTCCATTGGCAATAATTATTTTATCTATTTCCCCTATTGACTTAATTTCAGCAGCTGTTCCCGTTAAGAATACCTCGTCAGCATAATACAATTCATCACGTGATATATCGCTAATTTGAAAATTAATGCGAAGATTCTCCGCGATGGATAATACACTAGATCTGGTAATCCCATCTAGTGCGCCTGATGTTATCGGAGGTGTAACGAGCATTTCATTTTTTACTATAAAAATATTTTCAGCTGTTCCTTCTACAACCATACCATTCATATTCAACATGATGGCCTCATCAACCCCAGACTTTATTGCTTCTATTCTTGCTAAAGCTGAATTTGCATAGTTTGCGGTAGCCTTTGCATGAATAGGTAAGCTTCTTGAATCTATTCTAGCCCATGAAGAAATAATGACTCTCATTCCCTTGTCACCTACTGTTTTTATGTGATCTTCCCAATTCCACAGGGCTATTGACGTCGATACTTTATTAGGTAAAGGATTTACTCCCATCTTTCCATATCCATAGTAGCAAATAGGACGTATGTAGCAATCTTTGATTTTATTAATTTTTATAGTTTCAATAATCGCCTCTCTAAGTTCTTTATCAGAGTATTCTAAAGTCATATGATACATTTTACAACTATTGAATAGCCTTTTGATATGATCCTCTAATCGGAAAATTGCAGGACCATTTTTAGTATTGTAGCAACGAATTCCTTCAAATACTGCCGTTCCATAATGTAATGCATGTGTAAGAATGTGTATTTTTGCATTATCCCATTCAACTAACTTTCCATCCATCCAAATCTTGCTTTTACGGTTCATTAAACATCATCTCGATCAATTCTGTTTCTCTTATCATGAATTGCCCTTACAGCATCAGCTACCTTCGAATCATCTACAATAATTAATATACGTGATGTTTCTTCTTGGGCGTCAAAGTTCAAAATATTAATCCCATGTTCTCCAACAGTGCTACTGGTAGTAGATGCAATTTTAGGCATTTTCCACATATTATCACCAATTAGAGTAACAACACCTCTATCATATACTATCTCTGCTCTGGAATAATATGCCTTAAAATGATGTTCATTGCGGCGAACGTAGTCTCCATCTAGAAAAAGAATTCGAGTGATTTCAACACCCTCTTTCTTATATGGTGATAATTTAATAAAGTCATGGTATTGCTTATCACTTTCAAGTGAAGCCAACAAATGTGATGATGCAATGCTTTCCATTCTCACTATTGCACAATTTCGTTTCCCTGTAACAATTTTAACAAGATTATCTGATTGGTCAGGAGCTATTTTTGATATCATAGTTGTACTCGATGGATTTTCCATGTCAGTAATTACAATGGGTATATCCATGCTGTTATCATCTATTTCTTTAATTGCTAGAGGATCAAGAATCTTCATGCCAAACATGCCGGCTAATCTAGCTTCATTATACGACAGAAATTTGATACTATCCAATTCTTTCTTCACTATCTTCGGATCGGCACTCAGTACCGCATTATCTTTTTCAAAATCCAACTCTGCTCTGTAATGTTCGTTCAACAATATTGCCACGTCAGCAGCAGACCTATCAGAACCTCCTCTTTCATAGGTAGTCTCTAGTCCATCAATAGTTTTTCCTATGAAACCACCTATTGTTACTACATTATTTTTTTCAATCAGCTCATAAAAATTCCTTGATTTTTTCTTAGATTCTTCGATCAAAAAATTTGCGGCTTCAAAATTATCATCTGTAATTATAGGCCATTGTTCTATCTTAACATGATCTGACTTTATATGCTTACTTTTTAAAATATAGTCCATTAAATATGACATAGGTATCTCTCCACTATATGCAAGCGTCCTAGATCTGGTAACGTCCACAAATCTATGATTTTCTGCAGCTTGTTTGAGTGAAATTATGACTTCTTTGTGGAACCTATTTATGTCATCAGAAAATTTCTTATGAAATTCCTGAGAAAGATTATTGGATGCTATGTTTTCATATACTTCTCGTAGAACATCGATTTCAATAGGATTGGATTGCGCATAATTCTTTCCAATATGAATTGCAACATCAGTCATAGAACTAGATTTACCCCTATATCTAATCAAAGGTGCAGAAAAAACAACAACAATCTTGCTTTTACTTTCTATCTTCTTATTTATTCTTTCAATTATTTTATCTATGCGAGCTCCATCCTCTCCCAGTGTGCTTCCTCCAAATTTCATAATAGTAACCGGTACCAAACTAATTGATCTTGAAAATGCAATAATCTATACCTTATATTAGGCAACCTGTTATGTCAAAATGCAGATTAGATTAATTATTTGAAAATTTGAAACTACAAATTTTGAGTGGCTGACTAGTTCATGAATAAATTATCGTTGTCTTCAATTTTAATTGTGATTATTTTCTCTTCCTTTTACTTCCAACCATCCTTATTTTGAATAAATAATACTTTCTTGAGCTAAATAGCCCACATTTCTTGTTACTGCTACAAAAATATTTACAAAGTAGTATCTTTCATCATGGTATAAGATATACCAAAAAACTTGTGGCAACTACTGCTGCTACAATTATAATTGTTATAATTATACCTTTTTTAGTCGTTCTTTTCTTGTTCTCAGGAAGGTCCTTATTTTGTGACAAAGACTAAGACTATTTATGAAAATATCTCTCTATATATAAATATACACTGTATTCTTGGTGTTTTTTGAAATTTATAGTATTGTAGAAAACTCAATTCTCGATATGACTTGCAGATTAGTTGAAATTCATACTTGATTACATGTCTTACATAAATGGGATAAATTTATAGAAACATGTTTTACCAATATGCGGAACTAGATAGGATTATTAAATGTGGTAATACACGACGGCCTTGAATGTAATCAAAAAAGAGTTCGTTTTCCGCATTTGGTGGTATATCTACTGATTCAGAACCTCGAGAGTGTAATGAAAATGCGGCTTTAATTCCTAATTGAGTCAAAAATTCATTTCTTGGATTGAAATTAGTGTTACTACTAGAATCTACATAGTGATTTCTATCCCAATATGCTTCCATTGATGATCTCCATTTTAATGGAAGTTCTTGTTGTATCGTGTGAAAATAGATTTTAGCAGTACAGTTATTAACGTTTTTTGAAATCCGCGAATATTTATTTTTCATTTTTAGGCACCATACTATACAATCAAATTCTTCCTTTTTATCTTCATTAACAAAGACAATTTTTTGTGGATATGACGTTATTCCTGTGATTCTTAAATGAGGTGTAATAAAAAACCTCTTACATATCCTTCTCCTAGGATGAAAAGTAGAATGAGTACTATTGCAGACACTATACCTGCTATTCCTTATATGGTCTGAAAATCTATCGGCATAGGGGTCTGAGTCATATTTACCAAACGATTTCAATTTATGATCACTTTTTTTAAACTTCTAATCACCCGATTTGCAGCACATCCAACAATCACCCGATAACGCAGCAGAACTTGGTGGCAAAAAAAACTAATATATCGCTAGCGATATTACTAGTGATATGTTATCTAATTGGCTTGCCAGGGTAGGTAGTGCTATCCCAAGAGGCTTCTCACGCCATTATATTCTCGGTCTACTCGAGGAGGAACCTATGACAGGGAAAGAAATCATCGATAAAGCTATTTTCCAGAGTGGAGGAAGATGGAAGCCGTCACCAGGCTTGATCTATCCAATGTTAGGAAGATTGTTAGAAGAGGGACTAATTAGGGAGACTGATAGTGGCAAATACAAAATTACAGGGAGAGGGATGGATATAGCAGCAGATGTAGATTCTGTTCGCAGTATTATGCAAAAGCAATTGGACGTTGTCATGAGGGTTGGAAATGTTGGCAAGTTTATGGCTATGGATATGATAGACAGATTTTCGGCCATCGGCTTAACGTTGAGTTCTAATTTGGATAAAATGACTGAACAAGAAAGAGAAAAGTATAAGCAGTTCCTGGTTAGCGAACTTAAGAAATTACAAGAACAAGAAAGCAAGAAAGACGAATTAAGAATAGACTCTGATTAAATTCCATTACTATAATAATTAGGTGGATTTTATCATGGTATTTGAAGGTGTCAAAAGAGTCAATGAGCTCGTTAAACGAATGAGTGTTTTAGAAGATAGTATTGCAGTGGAAACTGAATACATAAAGGAGGTCTATGCAAAAGCAAGTAAATCAATGTCTAAGTCGCAGCATTATTTTTTAAATGGAGTTCAGGCTTCGCCAGTTGCGAAATCATATTTGTTAACTAAAAAAGGTATCGAAGTGGTTGGAGAAGAAGCTATTCCAATATCAACCTTTATTGATGAAGTACTTAACTTTGCAAATTACCCTAAAAAAAAGATTGAAGTTTTACTGGTACTAGCTAAACATTTAGAAGCAATGCCTATAAATTTATCATAAAATATTGGACGTAACTATAAAATTGGAACGTTATGTAAATATCTACTAACATTATTATTCCACATTAATCACTGAAAAAATATACAACTAATATTTCTTGAGTATTACCATAAAACTTATGGTTTACATTGGCGGGTACATAAATAAATAGGTCTTTCTTTAGAATGTATGCTTTTTTTCCTATTTCTATAAATCCATTTCCTTCTAAAACTAGATATATTTCATCTGATGTATGAGGTTCTTGTCTATCCCTTTCACCGGGTTTTAGTCTTAAAATTCCAGCCTGCAAGTGTCGCAGATCAAAAAAATTAAGAAATTCTGAATTGTCCAAATCCATTTTAGAAAAAAGTTCTCGTAAATCAAATATCTTTTCATTCATCTACATTTCTATCATTACTCTAGAATATAATATAATATTCCTTAACCAAATAAATGAATACTTATTTTCTGCCGTAATCACCAGATCTTGAGTCTACTTAATTTTTCTATGATAATTATATCTAAAATCCTTCGGAAGAGCCTTGTGGAAACAATAATTGCATGGAATAATCAATAAATTCAATCAATTTTTAAGAAAAAAATTCTGCGATTTTTTCTAGCAAATATTAAGCGTAGCATAGTATATTACCTGTTTAGGAATTAGATACTTGCATTCATTTATCCAATTTTGTTATTAATTTTGTTAAAGCATTCTAAATATACTTAGTATTAAATGTCATATTGACTTGAACAAAGACAAAAAATGTCATTCATTAGTCTTTTTCTCCTTGCTCACTATTTTTTCTATCACTGTCTTTGCCTTTGTCTTACCCTCCCAAAAGATATTTGCATCTGGGATTACTATTTATTCTCCATATTGGATGAACTATGAGAAGGATCTTAAATCGCCATTCTTTAAATCTTGTGGAATTTTTGATTCTTGTTTGAGTAATGACATCAGGATATTTCCATTCTTGCCACTAACTATTCATAAACTGAATGATGATGATAACAACATTAGTCCTAGAAATACCGAATCATTTAACAACATTAGTCCTAGAAATACAGTATCATCTATAATACCATTTGAGTTACCATTTCCATAACATGTAAACTGATGGACTTAAGAATGAAAATCAGAATTTGATATTAGAGATACCCTATTGGAACTTCATCCTGCGAATTAGAATGATAATTGAATGAACTAGTAAGATATAAAGTAAGCTTAGTCATTATCGACAAGGTTCTCCTTCGCCCAAACATACAGCGGAATTATGGGGTGATCGAATGGAAGTTTATCTTGTTCTTTATTGTATCCCAACATAACTATTTTGCTAGATAACAAATTGCGAATGTCACGTGTTAATTCGTTCTCTTTTAGCGGGCCATAAATAAAAAACGAATACTTCTGATCATAGAAGGCTACATGCTGTGAAAAACATTCAGATAATATCACAGGATCGTTTATGATTCTCCTGTTGATATTTGGCGTATTTTTATCATTTTTATTATCATCTTTATCAACAGTTATCTGTAATTGTCTACGTATGTAATTATTGCGCGAAAATTCTGAATCAAAAAAAGATTTAGGACCATTCCTATACTTTACGACGCTATGTTCTAGTGTTTCAACAGTTTTCTTTGCAATTGCAAGAACTTTCTCAGGATGACTGACTATTCTGTTATTTCTTCCGAATAAGTATAAAAGTGAAATTAGTTCGTCCTTTTTAATAAAAGGAAAGTGCAAACTTCCTGCAATAAAGGAAGAAATCCTTTCTGAAATGTCCTCAGGGAGGATCATCGTCATATGGAGATCAAAATTGGACATCAAGGTATGCATCAACAATATTATACAGATAATTATCTTTATAGGAGTGATTGATTGGAAAACTAATAGGAAAATGTCGACAATTGATCATACTAAAATCGTTCATTTGATCGTACACGGGCAACATGATTTGATAGGTACCGTAAAGCATAAACTTACCTCATTGGGTTTTACAGCGAATAATTTAGTTCCAGCTTCCTCAAAAAAATATGGCAATATTGGTGATTATGTTGCAATGGCTTGGCCCCCAATGCGTGCGACAGAAATAATTATTAATGAAATAACGGGAATAAACCAGGCACAAACAAACGATGATGTGATGGGAGTCTGGTCGAGTATCAATCAAAAAGAAATCTCAAGAATTCCATTGTCATGAATAAATAAAAGGTGCTGTATCAAATATTTAGAGAAATTTCTTATTTGTATTCATAAAAATTTTGATTTGTTGTGTTAACACTTGATTACGAGAGAAAAACAGTGCGATATACTTTTAGCCCTCAAGACTCCTAATTATAATGATGAAAAATAATATTTGTTCCTTGTGCAATTCACAGACTACTACCAGAGATTGTCCCAGTTGTAGAAAACCTGTATGTAATGATTGCATGAAAAGCTTCCCATTCTCAGAAGATATTTGTATTGAATGCGCATCAAAAGTCAAATCTGGACTTGGCGGCATGAGGAAGGATGAAGAAATTTTCTAGATAGATAAAAGGGTTTAAGGCCCTGAAACCAAATTATGCAATCTTGTTACCTTCTAAAGTACTATTTAGGTTTATCTGCTTTCCTATACCCATGTGTAAACTGTGGATCATATACTTTTGAGAATTCATAGCTACTTGGATTAATGACATTTCCAACAATAATTATTGCAGTTTTGGTTATCTTGGCTTCCTTCACTTTGTCCGCAATATTGCCAAGGCTTCCAACTATTATTTTTTCATCTTCCCATGTGGCTTTGTATACAACAGCAACAGGAGTCGAAGTCTGATAGGTTCCTCCCTTAAGTAACTCATCTACTATGTTTTTTATCAGATGAACACTTAGATAGAAAGCCATTGTGGCACCGTGTCTAGCCAAGTTGGAAATGTTTTCTCTTGCCGGTACCGGAGTTCTAAGTTCGGCCCTTGTAATAATAAGCGTCTGAGTAATTCCCGGAAGAGTTAACTCTAAATTTAATGATGAGGCTGCACCTAAAATTGCAGTGATTCCTGGAATGACCTTGCAATATATGCCATCTAAACTTAATTTATCAATTTGTTCTCTTATAGTGCTAAATAACGCAGGATCTCCATCATGAAAACGTATTGCAAGTTTTCCTTGTTTGGTGGAATCCCTTAAGATTTCATAAATCTTATTCCTGTCCAAAAGAGCTGCATCATGAAGGGTTGCGTCTTTTTTAGCATATTCGAGTAATTTTGGATTGAGTAACGATCCTGAATAAACAATAACGTCTGCCTTTTCCAATAATTTTTTTGCTTTTAGGGTTATGAGCTCGGGATCACCTGGTCCCGAACCAACAAAGTAAATAGTGTTGGCTTCAATCATTTTTCCTGGCCACCATTATTGAAAAGTATTTTCCAGCTGGATTTTTTGTGTTTCGTAAATCTTTTAATTTCTTTGTTTCTAAAATTTCTTTGTCTATAGATACATCTTGAGCTATAGTAATGTTGGAATTATCACTAAAACCAGTTTCAGAGAGTATTTCAATCACACTATCAAAATAACGTCCGTCTTTCAGAAAAATTATTGAATCACAAGATGCGACTGTATGCTTTATTTTGTCCAGATCGTAGCATGCAGGAACGATACCAAGAGTTTGATCACCTTCCACTAAGCTCATTTTTGCTTGAGCAGCGAATGCAAAGAAGGAAGGAATTCCAGGTATGATCTCGATATTTATATCATTGTAGTTTTCCTTCAATTCTTTGTGAATATAATTCCAAGTACTGTATAAAGATGGATCCCCTACAGTCAGATACACACAATACTTACCAGAATGTACTGTATCTGCTATTATCCGGGAATTAGTTTTCCATTGTAATCTGAGGGATTCTTTGTCCTTTATCATTGGAAATATTAGGTGTGTGATCACAGTTCTTGATTCGTCTATGTATTTTTTGGCTATTGCTAGGGCTATACTGGGCTTGCCCTCCTTTGAGGTTGGGGTAAAGATGGCATCTGCTCTTTTGATTCTATCCACAGCCTTGACTGTCAGTAAGTCCGGATCTCCAGGCCCACAACCTATACATGAAAGCTTCATGATTTGAGTTGTAAAAAATGTGTTATTTAAAGTAAAAAGAATCTGTATAGCAATCGAATTCTAGGCTCATATACTGAGTGAATTAGAGTTATTGTTAAAAACAAAATCACTTTTTAGTAGCAGACAAAATCAATATGGGATTTCTAGAAATAAGCATTGTTCCACTTGACACGTCTTTTCCTTTTGATATTGTGACTTGGGTAACTTCAATTTCGCGCATTTTTTCCCTCTTGATGGTCCTTAAGGCCTTATACATTGTTTCGATAAGGATTGTGTCTATAACTAGTCTCCCATCCTTCTTCAGTCTAGATATGCAAAGTTCGATAATTTTTTCAGTTTTACCCTTTGTTCCTCCGACAATAATTGCGTCAACTGTTGGTAGTGTTGGTAAGATCTCTTCGGCCTTGGAATAGATTAGATTTGCAGAAACACCAAATTTATCCAGATTTTTTTTTGTTAAATCGATAGCATTTTCATCCGAATCGATTGCATATACATTTTTAGAATTTACCATTAGACAAACCTCTACAGTAATGCTTCCACTACCACATCCTACGTCAATTACCGAATAGTTTTTTCTGAGGCGTAGTTTACTTAAGACGATTGAACGTATATCCTCTTTAGTTATTGGAACATTTTCTGAGCGTTCAAACAGCTCATCTGGTATTCCTGGTGTAATATAGTCCCATATCATTATGTATAGGTAAAATGTTTTGAAATTAAATTCTTTTAGATTATTGCCTTCCAGTATATAGACCGGTATACGTAAGAATTAAGAACATCATTACCAAGAAGATAAATGGAAAGATTCCATTGGTAGCAATTTTTTTCCTATCTTCAGTTTTTAATCCCAAACTAATTCTTTTTGCGATGACATACGATATAATATAGAAAAATAGAGCTACTATGAAGATTATTGAGGGAGAGTAAGGAACGACAGATGAGTTTGAATTCAAACTCATTGAATTAAGAATAAAACCCAGAATTATACCACAGATTACTCCTAAAAAGGCTCTCATGTAGTATATCTTATCAAGTACATCCAATTGCTTTTTCCACATTGACTGCAGGTTTAATTCATTTCGATTGACTATTTGAATTTTTAATTAATATTCATCCTATTCTAAACTCATTTATATGGAGCTGTCAGGAATCGAGCTGCATTATCTTGTAAACAAGATAAGCCCAAAAGTATCGTCAGGTTATTACGTGAGTGATTTTTCCTCAATTACAAAAAATTCAATTCTTTTGAAACTACATCATCCAGCAGAGCCCAATATCATGCTTATGGTGTCGACCAAAGGGATATGGTTTACAAATAAAAAATACAGACAAATAGTAGAAAACCAATTTGTCAAAGTATTAAGTCGGGAAATAGAAAGGGCAAAAATAAGCTCTGTATCGCAACCTGGAAGCGAGAGAATTTTTTTCCTTTATTTTGTAAATAGAGATAATAAAGTAAGGAAATTGATAGTTGAAATTTTTGGAAAGGGCAATATCATTTTATGCGATGAATCAATGGAGATCATTTGGATCCTGAATCCTATTGAGGTAAGGCATAGAACACTTAGGACCGGGTCCGAATATGTTCTTCCCCCTAAGCGAGGAGAAGATGTTCTGCAAATTTCTTTAGAAAGTATGAAGAAAATGGCAAGTTTACAACCTAACAATACTGAAGTGGTAAAATGGTTGGGTAATTGTACATCTTTACCAAGGAAATATCTTGAAGAAATATTATTGCAATCGGCAATTAATACAAAGTACGTGAACCTTCTTAGCGATAATGATATTGAAATTATTTATGAAAAAACTAGAGAAATAACCAATAAAATCATTGATGAAAAAAATCATGCACCATCAGTTATTGTAGACAAACTGGGCTTAGCAGTAGAGACATCGCCTATTCCCATGTCAAAAGAGGTTAACGTGAAGAAAGTGGAGACATACATGGACGGGATAGACCAAGTACTGAGCAATGAGATACTAACAATCGGAAGGAATCTGAAAACAGAAGAAGCAGACAGAAAAATTTTGGAACTAGAGCATGATTTAGAAGAACAGAACAAAGCAAAAATGCAAGTAATTTCTAAATCAAAAAGTCTCAGAAATCTAGCTCATGAACTAATGAAACTTTCATTTATCGGTATCCAAGATATGAACGATAAAAAGGTCAACACTCTTTTGCAAAGTAATGATTCTAAAATTGTTCACGAAAACGGTTTACCTTATTTGGATCTATTCAATGAACGATTAAAGTTAGAATCAAACATCCCAACATTTTCATCACTATTATTTTCTAGGGCAAAAGAATTAGAACGTGGCTCTATCAATATAGATAAAGCAAGTGAGGAACTCAAATCAAGAATTGACAAGATACAGAATCAAACACAAAAAATTCATGAAAAAATTCAATTCAATATGTTAGAATCAAAACACTGGTATGAGAGGTATCGTTGGTTCGTGACTACTGACGGCCATTTAGTAATTGGTGGCAGGGATGCGTCTTCGAATTCTGCAGTAATTCGGAAGCACATGACTGAAAATGATATAGTGTTTCACGCAGAAATTCATGGCTCACCTTTTTTTCTTGTAAAAAATGCGAGAAATCTAGATAGCGGTAATTTTATAGATGAGACGGCTCAAGCAACGATATCATTCAGCAGAGCATGGAAAGACGGATTGTCTAGTGGAGATGCGTATTGGGTGTTCCCTAATCAGGTAAAGAAGGGCGCTCCAACCGGTCAATATCTTCCAAAGGGTTCTTTTGTAATTGAGGGTAAGAGAAATTTTTGCAAAGGCGTTGAATTAAAATTATCTATTGGATTAATTCAAATTGAAAATAACAGATATACAATTGTCTGTGGACCGTCAAATGCTATCAGAAGAAGAAGTTTGGTATTTGCTTCATTGTTGACCGGCGGTTCGGATCCAATGAATCTGGCAAAGAAGGTTAAAAGTGAATTTGTAAGAGTAATCTCTGAATTTGATTCTGATTTAGCAGATTATTTAAAAAAAATAGTCTTAGATGAAATTATTAGAATGTTGCCATCAGGGCAATCCAAAATCGAACGTATTGAAAGAGGTCAATCTGTGAATGATATAAAGGATTGGTTCATTTAGAGTACCAATGGGATCCTTATTCTTTTCCAAGTATGACGTATTATAAAAAAGGAGTTTAGAAAGACAATTAAACTAAATTGCCTAAATGATATTGTGGCAAAAAAACTTGTAGAAAATACCGATGCAAATATGACGACGAGAGTTCTTGTAAGAGATATTATGAACAGCCCTGTAATCACAGCCGGTCCCAGTGACAACGTTGTGGACATTGCAAGTAAAATGAAAGAGCACAAAATTGGTAGTGTAATTATTATCGAAAATGAAAAACCTGTTGGAATTGTCACTGACTGGGATGTTGTATCGGTAGTCGCAAGTAATTTAGAGCCGTCATCAGTTGACGCTGTAAAAGTAATGCAACAAATACATACTGTCGAAGCAGGTGAAGGTATAACTGAGGCTGCACGTCTACTACGAAAAAATAATATCAAGAGATTGGGCGTAGTTTATAAAGACAGATTATCTGGGATTATTTCGAGTTCTGACGTTATTGCTGTTACTCCAGAATTAGTCGATGTCGTGTCTGAGAAGGCTGCAATGATTAGGGGAGAAATCGGTAGGCCGGCATCTGCTATTTCGGGATACTGTGATGAATGTGATGAGTGGTCAGATGCGTTAATGTATACTGAAGGTACATTTACATGTGAAGTATGTAGAGGCTCATGATCTTACTAGGTTGTAAAATAAAGTATAATAGTTTAGATACAACTTTACTTAGATTAGCAATATAGACCAGCCACCCAATTTGTTTTTCTTCAAGATATCTTCCTATCAAAAGATTAAAATCACGTAGTTTCGAAAAATCAATGAATGAGTTTAAATTCTTTAGAAAGAACCATTGATAAAGTTCTTTCGCAAAAAGAATCAGCACTAATTTCTGAGATTGACTCAGCACTTCAAAAGTCGTTAAAAAATTTAGAATCTTCTAAGAGCAGTCTTCAAACTGAATATGACAGTATTATTGAATCATCAAAAAAACAGGCTGAAAATCTAAAGCGTCAGATAATAGGATCAAGCACATTAAACGCTAGGAACAAGGAACTAGTTATTATCGAATCAGCTATTGATGAAATTTTTAGCAAAGCAAGGGAAAAACTTGCAGAGAGCAATAGCCAAAAAAATTATGAAAAATTATTAACCAGAATGATAGAAGATACCGCTGCAAAGCTAGGTTCTGAATTAATCATACAATGTAATAAAACTGATTTGAAACTGGTAAAGAAGTTATCATCGGAAATATCAACCGAAAAGAAAATGAAAATAACTGTGTCAGACGAGGTAACAGATATAATTGGTGGAATTAAAGCAACTTCGGTAGATGGAACAATGACATTCGATAACACACTTGATTCTAGCATTGAAAGTCTCAAACCTTTAATAAGGAAAGATATAGTCCACCTGCTTAGGGGCGAAAATAAGTAGATGGTAGCAAAAGGGAGTATAGTATGGGTTAGCGGTCCAGCAGTTAGGGCTGATGGAATGTCAACAGTAAAAATGTATGAGACAGTAGAGGTTGGTGAATCAAAACTAATTGGCGAGGTTATCAGATTAACTGGAGACGTAGCATTTATTCAAGTTTATGAGTCTACATCTGGTCTAAAGCCAGGAGAAGAAGTAATCGGTACCGGCCAACCACTTTCAGTTCTACTTGGTCCAGGAATTATTGGAAGAATTTATGATGGTATACAAAGACCCTTGGATGAGATTGCAGCAAAATATGGAGCATTCATTGGTAAAGGTATTACTACAAGCCCTGTCGATATGAAGAAAAAATTCAAGTTTATTCCATCGTTGAAAAAAGATGATACTATTTTTGGAGGATCTATTCTCGGGTCAGTTGAAGAAACTCCTTTGTTAACTCACAATATTTTGGTCCCACCAAATTATCCTGAAGCAACTGTTACTGAAATTGCGAAGGAAGGCGATTATGATTTAGAACATGTTATAGGACATGCTAATAGTAAGAACGGAAATAAAATTGAATTAAAGATGTATCACAAATGGCCTGTTAGAAAACCTCGTCCATATGCTGAAAGATATGATCCAACAGTACCCCTAGTTACGGGCCAGAGAATTATCGATACGTATTTTCCTATTGCAAAAGGTGGAACCGGTGCTATTCCAGGTGGATTTGGTACCGGAAAAACTGTAACATTGCATCAAATAGCTAAATGGGCAGATTCTAAGGTTGTTGTCTACATTGGCTGTGGAGAACGAGGCAATGAAATGACAGAGGTTCTTGTAGAATTCCCGCATTTGATTGACCCGAGATCTCAAAGGCCATTAATGGAAAGAACAGTGCTTGTAGCAAATACCAGTAACATGCCTGTTGCTGCTAGAGAAGCATCAATCTATACGGGTGTTACTATGGCGGAGTATTATCGTGATATGGGCTATGATGTAGTTCTCGTAGCTGACTCTACAAGTAGATGGGCAGAAGCACTCAGGGAGATGTCAGGCCGATTGGAGGAAATGCCTGCAGAAGAGGGATATCCATCATACCTGGCATCAAGACTCGCTGAATTTTATGAAAGAGCAGGGCGAGTAAGAGCACTTGGTTCACCAGATCGTTCTGGATCTGTGACACTAGTTGGTGCAGTATCTCCATCAGGAGCAGACTTTACAGAACCAGTAACGACCCACACTATTCGATTTATCAAGACTTTTTGGGCTCTGGATACCAGGTTGGCATATTCTAGACACTATCCATCAATTAATTGGATGCAATCCTATTCTGGTTATCTTGAAGATATATCGAAATGGTGGAAAGAAAACGTAAGTCCTGATTGGTATGACTTGAGAGCAGAATCATATCATATATTGCAACGTGAAGACACGCTAAAAGAAATCGTCAGATTGTTAGGACCTGAAGCACTTCCAGATGAGGAGAAACTTGTTCTAGAAGTAGCTAGAATGCTAAAGATCGGAATTTTGCAGCAAAACTCTTTTGATAAAGTCGATACTTATTGTGGTCCGGCTAAACAACTGAAATTGGTTAGACTAATGGTAAAGTTCTATAAAGAGGCACAAAATGCTCTTAAGGAAGGAAAGTCATTAGCAGATATTAGAGCTTTGCCGATAATAACCACTTTACTAAAAGCAAAATTCGAAGTTACAGATGAGCAGATTTCAAAGTTAGATGATATAGAAAAGCAACTATCAGATTCCTTCAAAGGTAACGTTGAGGAGGTAAAGGTCTCTGTCTAAAACAACTGGAATCGAATACACGAAAATAGCAGAAATAAAAGGACCACTTATGATAATAGATGGTGTAACAAAAGCTTCATTTGATGAACTTGTAGAAATAGAAACAAATGATGGTGAAAGACGATTAGGAAAAGTTCTTGAAGTAGGAAGAGGCATAGCAGTAGTTCAGGTATTTGAAGGAACAACGGGACTTGCCATTACAGGAACGAAAGTAAAGTTTCTTGGAAAAACTATGGCCATGCCAGTATCCCAAGAATTACTTGGACGTGTATTTGACGGCCTTGGGAGACCAAACGATGGCTTACCTGATCCTGTTGCTGATAAATTCCTTGATGTTAACGGAGAGCCCATGAATCCTCAAAGTAGAGAATATCCTACTTCATTCATCCAAACCGGAGTATCTGTTATCGACGGGATGCTGACATTGGTTAGGGGTCAAAAGCTGCCAATTTTTTCTGGTTCGGGAATGTCACATAACATACTAGCAGCACAAATTGCACGTCAAGCTACTGTCGTAGGAACAAACGAAGATTTTGCTGTAGTCTTTGCTGCAATTGGTGTCCAGTACTCTGAGGCCCAGTACTTCAAGAGGAGCTTGGAGGAATCTGGTGCATTGAGAAGGAGTGTATTGTTTGTTAATCTTGCAGATGACCCTGCTATTGAAAGAATTATTACTCCTAGGGTAGCCCTGACCGTAGCTGAATACCTTGCATTTGATCTTGGCATGCATGTACTGGCAATACTAACTGATATGACCAATTATGCAGAAGCCCTTAGAGAGATAAGTGCAGCAAGGGAAGAAGTTCCAGGTAGAAAAGGATATCCAGGATATCTCTATACCGACTTGGCAAATAATTATGAAAGAGCAGGCAGAATTAAAGGTAAGAACGGCAGTGTTACTCAAATGCCGATTCTATCAATGCCAGCAGACGATATTACACACCCTATACCTGATCTGACCGGCTACATCACGGAAGGGCAGGTTGTTCTGGGAAGAGATCTATTCAGAAAGGGAATATATCCACCAGTTAATGTAATGATGTCCCTTTCTAGATTAATGAAGGATGGTGTTGGAGAAGGAAAAACCAGATCTGATCACATGGAAGTTGGTAACCAGTTATATGACGCATATTCTCGTGCCCAAGAGGTAAGAGCGCTGGCAGAAATTGTAGGAAAGGCAGGTTTAACCGGAGTTGATTTGAAATATCTTGATGCTGGTGATAGTTTTGAGACTCACTTTTTAAAGCAAAGTCCTGACGAAAATAGAAATTTGGATGAGACTCTAAGTAGAGCATGGGATATATTAGCAACTTTACCAGAAGGGGAACTAACCAAAATTAAGGACAAACATATTCAACAATATTATAAAGGAAACAAGTAATTACATATTCATCGAAAATGTCATTCGGTAAAAATGTTACTGCAACAAAAATTGAACTGATAAGGATAAGAAGATCTTTGCAAGTTAGTTCCATGGTTCATAAAATACTAGATGATAAAAGAGAAGTGTTACTGAAAAAAATTGATGAAATGATAGAAGAAGCTAACAAGACAAGAGGTGATATCTGGTCTCCACTATCTGATATTTACTCTGCAGTTTATGATTCATATATGTCACTTGGAACTTCAATGCTTGAATCAATTTCAGATTCTACTCCAGGTATAATGGAAGTGAATGTAAACGTGAGGAGAATTGTTGATGTTAAGATTCCTACTCTACAGATAAAAACCAAGGAAGGCGGTCAGGATCTATCTTATGGCTTTTCAGAAACAAATGTCTATGTTGACAAGGCATCTAAACAGATAAAGAATATGCTTCCACAGATCTGTAAAGCAGCAGAATATGAAAATGCAATTTTTAGTCTAGCAAAGGAACTCGAAAAAACCCAGAAATTAATCAATGCACTTGAATTTGTTATTATTCCACAGTATCAAAATGCTATATCCTTTATTAAAGGAACATTGGAAGAACGTGAAAGAGAAGAATTCGTAAGACTTAAAAAAGTAAAAGTTGTTTTGGATAAGAAAAAGAATATAGAATAGGCAAAACAAACATATTGATGGTAGCAAGTAAAATGGATAGCGATATAACATCAGAATACTTTAAGAAATCAAAACAAAATTTACAAGCAGAACACGATTCAATGGTTGAAGATGTAAAAAAGGATATTTCCTCTTACAAGAAAAAAGCATTATCAAATGCTTGAGTATTACAAGTAATTTGTTTCAACTAGTTTTATACCAAAATATTACTTGACAATCACATAAATCAAATACCAATCTCTATCTATAAGAAATTTCTTAATAAAAGATCCTTTGAAATATAGAACAAATTGGAAATTGCGAATTTCTAACATCGTTTAATTTACTAATGATTCTGCGAAATCATGTCTTTTCATAATTCCTTAGTTATAATTAAATATGGCATTTAATTTGCAACCAATGTATGAAGGGTGTTAACAGAGAAAAAATTAGCGTTATTCTTCTGGCCATTGCTATAACTTCTAGCATACTATTCTTGTATAACAATTGGGCATATGCACAAGGTACCCCAGCTGACAGTTCATCCAAGTTTATTGGTGCAGGCATGGCCTTTGGTCTTGCAGCTGCTGGATCAGGAATAGGCTTAGGATTTGTGGGAGCTGCTGGTTTGGCAGCTATAAGCGATAATCCAAAGATGCAATCTAGGGTCTTCATATTTGTTGGTATGGTCGAATCAATTGCAATCTATGGTATTGTAATGATGTTCATTATCTTGGGTCAGTGACAGAGATAATACATCCTCGACGGATTACTTTTTTACTATAGACTAGAAGATCGTAGCTTTTGACCGGATTGTTGCTCAATTTGTCAAGTGGCTCCTAGAAAAACTACAATTTCCATACGGGAGTAAGAATTTCTGGAATATCAAGGGTTAGATAATTGACAAGTGAATAGGAATATTTTTCTAGATTCTTGAAGCGAATAAAAGGGAAAGGTTTTAAGGAGAATTAATAATCAAACAACTCAATACTATGGGGCAGGCTAAACTTTTAAAGACAACTGTAATTCTGCCAAGAATTGAAACTCACGAAGCCGTAAGTAAGTTGGCAGAATTCGAATGGTTTCATCCATTGCAGAATGCTTCTGAACATAGTAATCCGTATTTTGATGATCTTTTGTTAAATGCTCAAAAATTGTTTCAGGATATTGACGAAGTCATAAGATCCTTGGGCATACCAACTGAAATTGGCATAATGACCACCCTTTTTAAGGGTGCTCCTCAGAAAAGAACTGATTACAAGATAAATGATATTCAGAGTTTCATCGTTGAATTGGAAAAAAAAAGTAAGGTTCTACTGGAAGAACCGATATCTTTACTGAAAACGCAACAACAAACTGAAAAGGAACTTGAAGAATACCGAAATGCACGGGACGCAATTGGTAGTGCTTCAAAGCTCAAAATGGAACTATCTGGACTGCGTAGCCTGAAAACATTTTTTGCAGAAATTTTTATTGTTAATTCCAAGGACATTAAGGAGATTCAAAATAGTTTTAGTGATCTGATTGTATATCCATACAAGCTTAATGATGACAAATCTTCTATCACTGTCATCGGCTCACAAGAAGATTCCGAAAAAGTCATGAAGGTGCTTAGAAGCTTCAATGTACATCCCATTCAAATTCCATCAGATTTGCCACAAAATCCAAGTACGGCCTATGATAAATGCCAGAAAATATGCAAGGAGCTCGAAAAGAAATCTAAAGATATTACTAAAAAAATTGAAAAGTTGAAGGTAACACTTTTGCCCAAATTGCTTTCATTGTACGAGTCATCTAAGATAGCAAAAGACGTTTTAGAGGTCACAAGAAAACCAGGAGGTACTAAGAATTTTGCAGTTATTCAGGGATATATCCCAGTCAGCATGGAAAGAAGGTTCGAGACTCTCACAAAAAGTTATGTGTCTGTCACAGAACCGGCCTATCTTGATAGCGAACCTAACAATCAGCTTCCAACCCTGCTTTTTAATAACAGATATACAAAGACATTTGAAGTAATAACTGAGACTCAAGGTCTTCCCTCACCCGGTGAAGTAGACCCGACTCCCATTATTGCTTTTGTATGGCCTGTTTTTTATGGACTTATGTTTGCAGATTTCGGACATGGCCTGTTACTTTTCGGCTTGGGAATGTTCCTTAGATATAGAGCGAATGGGAATTTAAAGACATGGGCAACACTTTTAGCTGCAAGCGGTGCAGCGGCTACCATAGCCGGTCTAGGGGTAGGGGAGATGTTTGGTTTTCACATTTTGGAGATACCAATTTTGGCAACCATATTTGAGCCATTAGATGGTCTAGTGGGCATCCTAAATGTGTCAGAATTAACATTCGACCAGGTAGTAAACATACTCAAGGTATCGGTGGCTATCGGTATTGTGCACTTATTGATGGCAATGTTACTGAAACTTAGAGCTGATATTTTGAAAAGGAATAAACTTGCCGTTCTGACACATGATATCCCTTATATAATCCAGTTTCTTGCCGTAGTAGCGTTGATACTTGCTGCGATAGGTTCTGGATACGATATAATAGGTATGTTTGGAATAACCGGAGTTACTCATGATGAGCCGGTACCGTGGTTGACATATATGTTCGGAGATTGGGTAACGGTGGATTTGGTTGCAAAAGCCACACCTCCAATAATCATTGCAACTGCAGGAATTATGATTTATGGGGGTAAAAAAGAGCAAGAACTTGCTGCTAAACATGGTCATGATGAAGGAGCCGGATTAATGGGAATTGTTATAGAAGTCATACTGGTAAGGATAATTGAAATTCTTTCTAATGTGATTAGTTATACTAGGATTGGAATCATGCTACTGGTGCATTCTGCCCTGTTGGTAACGGTCAATCAATCATATGAGACTGGAGGCGGATTAGCAGTTTTGATTGGAGGTAATATAGGAATAATGCTTATTGAAGGATTAATTGTATACATTCAGACAATTAGGTTGCACCTTTATGAATGGTTCCCAAAATGGTATATGGGCGAAGGAGTCGAATTTAAGAAATTAATTCCAAAAAAGGTGTATTCAAATCTTGTCTGGTCGGAAAAACAATCTAGTTAAAAGATATTTAGTTACTTAAACAAAAATATTTTTTATCCCTAAATATATAGATTTATTAGCAATTGAAGCAGATGGACTTAATTTGTGATGTGGAAAAGCGGAATAGAATAATCCTAATTGAGATTAATTAACTTTGATAGTATAGTTTCTCCTGGAATTTTCTGTTCAATTCCGGATGCTATTGCTGACAAATTTCTAACTTCTACCATGATCAGTTTTAGAGCGGCAAGTACAATGCCCACACTAAACATGGTTCTAAAAGCTGACTGTGCTCGCTTCAGCCCAATTTGTTCAAATCCCTTCTCTATTTGTAATATCGAGTCTATATCGCTTGTTGGATTTTGCGGAACTATGTCTTTGTATACCGTGTTAGATAATTCCGCAAATGCCTCTGATATTTTTTCAGCGTTTATCATTTTTTGTATGGTTTCCTTTGTTACCTTGGAGGTACTGGTTACTATAAGATTATTTATCTCATCAGGAGACAGATTCCAAAATTTTCCTCGAAGAATAGCAAGCACATTATAAGAATCAATATCAACGGAAACTATATTCTTCGCCTCCATTGATTGTGATTCAGAATTCATTGCCCTTCCTAAATCATGATAGAAAACATGATCAAGATATACATCAAAAATCCTGACATCTCCTTTATCTTTGTATATAGTAGCTGCTTTAGTAACATCATCAGCAAACTCACTTCCGGCGATTGCAGAAACTGCCTCATCCAAATTCTTTGAAACGAGTGCTTTAACTACAAGATCACGTCTACCGACCAGCTCCTCTGCTCTCAGATTTATCTTTGGCAACAGTTCATCATAAGATTTACCAAGTGCCTTGCCCTTTAAAATCATCTTTAGATTCCATATGATATGCTTTACAAAATATGCACTGAGAATTTTAGCTCCCCCAGAAATATTGACCATTTTTGCATGTGTATTTACTAAATATTCTTTTAATGCATTTTCGATCTTATCTGCAGTATAGGGTTTGGTAAGCTTTGCTAATGCATCAAGATAAACCGTATTCTTCATCCTTGTTACTAGTTCATCCATATCCCTTGATTCTGTCAGCATTTGGAGTTCATTCTTTGTTAACATTCTTCCTTTTAATCCATGAGACACGACAGTTCCAAAAATTTTACCCGGCATACTTACTTTGCTCAATGGTTATGGCACATCCCTTGTCAATAAATTTATGATTCCGCATCAATTTTAATATTTATGAAGTATATACTATGTTTATTTACTCACAGTTAATAAATAGAGTGTGCAATTAGAAGAGTTAGAAGAGTTAGAACAATTTCATCTATTTTCAAGAATCTATAATAGTGTTCTGAATGAATAATCAATCCTATCCCTTCGGCCCAGGATCAGGTTAGCTATTAGGATTGTAAAGCAAAAGTAGTAAACACCTTTTTTTAAGTCTTGGACAGCTCATATTCCTAATGACATCATCTACAACAGTGGATATGTATTTCCACTCTGACCATTAGAAAACGTTATGGCAGTTAGGAACTCATTATTTTTAAGATCCTTACAGAACGGTATTCGATACTATCAAAATGCTTTATTTGAATTACTAAAGAAAAATATTACATCTAGCTATACCACGAAGCTGTCCTCAAGCAATAGACGATTTCTAGAATAGTCTACATCAATAGATATTATGACCGGACTCGATTTCGACTCTTTTGCCTTTTCTAGTACCTTAGAGAATTCTTCAGTGGATCTAACATTGTATCCTATTGCTCCAAAACTTTCCGCAAGTTTAATGAAATTAGGATTATTGAATTTGGTAAATGCACTCCTGCCAAATTCATATATTTGTTTCAGAGATATCATCCCATAATCATAATCACACCAAACAATCACTATTATAGGTAAACGTAATCTTACTGCAGTTTCTATTTCTTGAACATTCATCAGAAATCCACCGTCACCACACATTGCAACAATTTTGTGACTGGGATCTACAAGTTGTGCAGCTATTGCTGCCGGAAGTGCAAATCCCATTGAACAAAAACCATTGGGAACTATGCATGTGTTTGGAGTGTAGGTATTGTATATTTTTGCTATCCAAAGTTTATGTACCCCAACATCGGAAATAACGATATCACTTTCATCAAGTGCATCTCTTACGTCGAGCACTAATTTTTCAGGTTTTATTGGATACGAAAAGTCATTCTTGTACCTTTCTAATCTCCAAACTATCTCTCTTTTGATTGTTTTAAATAATTCTGGGAGATCAGAATGTGGAATACTATATTGTCTTTGTTTTTCTTCTTCTGTCTCCTCTTGTTTCCTTATCCTCTCTATTTCCTCTAAGATAGCAAACATAGTATATTCAATATCTGCGGCGATCTCTATTGTTGGAGGATAGTATGTGTCAGACTCAGCGGGTGTAAAATCAATATGAATAATTTTTTTATCCAAACTGCCATTCCAATGTTTAGGACTGTACTCAACAAGATCATATCCTATTGCGATTACCAAATCAGCTTCTCTCATGGCAATTGAGGCATGATCTGCTTCTCTTATTCCTATTGTATGAAGATGTCGATCCGACTTGTCTGATATAACTCCTTTTGCCATAAATGTATTCATAGAACATATTCCTGTTTTCTCTACAAATTTTCTGACATACAAACTTGGTCCACCTCTTATACATCCATTTCCAACCAAGAGTATGGGCGTTTTTGACTCTAGTATTAGATTAGCTGCTTTTTCTATCAGCTCTTTGTTTGGTCTTGATCTAAATACTTGTTGAGTCTTTATTGGTTTTATGTCCGATTCGATCTTTGCTATATCTTGAGGAAGTTCAAGATGCACAGCGCCAGCTTTTTCTTCCAATGCGATCTTAAATGCTCTCCTAACAATCTCGGGAATACTATCAGCGTTACGTATAGACCACCTCCATTTTGTCATCGGTTTGAACATAGCTACAGCATCCATATTCTGATGAGACTCTTTATGCAAGAAATCGGTGTCCGTCTGTCCCGTTATTACTAATATTGGAGATCTGTCCATATTCGCATTGGCCACTCCCGTTGTAAGATTTGTTGCACCCGGTCCCAATGTAGAAAGACACACTCCAACCCTTTGTGTTAGCCTGCCGTACATATCAGCCATAAAAGCAGCCGCTTGTTCATGCCTTACTAAAACAAATTTGATTTTTGAATCTAACAAAGACATGATCAAGTCACTAGTTTCTTCTCCTGGTATGCCGAAAATGTACTCAACACCTTCAGCTTCCAAACATCTTATAAACAGGTCTGATGCCTTCATCACAATCTCAATCTTCTTGACTCAATGTATTATGAGCCGCTTCTATTATATGTACACAAAATATTCATCGTTTCAGAAACATCCATTAACAAATGTTGTCCAATATCCTGCCGACCTGTTTTTATCTATGAGTCTATCACTCTCGATAATGCGACTGGATACAGGTGAAAAGATTTAACCACACAACCATGACGTGAGGTTTGAGGACGCTACAAAGGAAATAATCATTGATTCTAGTACTGAAACGTACTGGATAGGCGCTGACAGAGTATCCTACTATTGGATCCACAAAGAGGATTTTGAGAAAGAATAAAATTTGTTATTGGAATTCCAATCACTATCGCAGTTGTCACAAAAGAAAACATAATCAGAGACACTATGGAACCAGTTAACGAAATTCTTAATAAACTAATGATTCATCTTATTGTCAGAATATTTCCTTGTCTCGTACTTGTTTAATATCTTGCGGCTTAACCATGACACAGTAACATTGGTAAAGTAATACTTCTGATTATTTCTTCAACTGTTACTTATGATGGATTCCTTAATAGCACTTTAGATACAAAGATGTTCGGTGGCGTCTACATACACATAGAAGACGGTGAGGAGATTTAATCAGATAATGGTGTGATGGAAAAGATAGATTCAAAACTATTGTCTGGCAGTGGTTTAAACATACAGAATAATTTTTTGTTTCCAAATATTAGAAAAACTGTATTTGGCCCAAATAAATGTCTTTGAGACAAAACAAACACATAGATAGATATACGATTAGCGTGGATCATATACATGCATAAGTTTTTTTACGGAAATAATCCTCATAGTAATAAACATAGACCAACTCCAACATTGCGACCGGTAAATATATCTAAAGAGCAACTCAGAGATTTTCGAAACTTACTTTCAGAGCCTAGAACATCTCAGAATATAAAAAAAAGATTTATGGTTGACAAAGCAGGCGGTTATTGTTCTGTGTGCGGTGATATAGCAACTCAAATAGCAAGTTATAACATGGATGGTGCCACGCTTGTGGAAAAGTATTGTGACACCTGTCTTGCAAGGGGAATTAACTAAAAATGGACTATCTTAGGCAAGATTGACATCCATTAATAACAAATAACAAAATTCTTCAAAATAAGTCATTTCATATGAGTACATAAATGATTGTTTGCTGTATTGTCTATTAATGAAAGGAGAACCTGGTGGTATAATGACTAATTACCTTACAAAATTTTACACGAAGTATACCAGCACCATATCTCTCAACAAGAATCTACTACTTTCGGGTTCGGTTGGTTTTATTGTTAGTCTTATCGTTGCATATGTATGTACGAAATATTCCATTGATGAGTTTGCAACTTCTACATTAACTGTAATAACCGGATTTATCTCCTCTAAAGTAATTTTTGTTATTCTTTTTCATCTTGATAATAAGATGAAATATACAAAGATACTTACTGGCAAATTGAATATTGGTATTCTAAAACAAATAGTAAAAAAGATGATATTTGCTGATTCTGTATTTGATGTTATCAATAATGTATCAAAGTTCTTCATTCTACTTGAATTATTGAGAATAGAATATCAGCCGGTACAAGCTGCAATAATAGCATCTATTATAGCCTCATGTTTCTCTTATTTAGCCATTAATTTAACTGTAAGACGCATACATGTATTTAGCTCAAGGAAAAACATATTCTAAGAAATAAGGCAAAATGTCCATACTAATTGTCATTCCTGTCTTCGTAAACCTGAGGAGAAATACAATAGAACACTATCTTACACTGCAACATAGCGTAAGTTCTAAGCATAGGAAATATAAGAGGCAAAGAGGCAATAAAATTTGTCTTCATAACCTTTATTAATTTCTCTTAATTCGTAACGCATGAACCTTATAAACCAATCAGATGGTTCAATTCTCCGAATACTCATTACCAAAAATATGAGGAGGAAAGTTCTTAATTATTTTGCCAGAATATCTGGTGTGAAAAAAATCTTGGAAATCAGGCTCAAAACATAAAGTCTGGACTATAAGGTTATTAAATTGCGTAACAGTATGCTTTTTGATGATGGAAGCTGATAAGTTCAATGCAGTTAAGGATGCAACAGTGGCGATAGGTATTGCCAACAGGGATACCAAAGATGTCATAAGTAGTTTTGGTACAGGTTTTTTCATAGGCGGAGAATACATTGTCAGCTCGGCACATATTTTTAGTCAATGTATTAAATATAATGCTCAGTATAAGGAAAAGAAAAACAGTTTGAAAGGAATATATTCCGCATTCAACGTTACCACAAAAGGAGATCAATTAGAACTTAACACGTATCACATATTAAAGGCGATTAGACTGCCGCCTGTTAAAGAAGTTAGGGGATTTACAGGATCGCTAGACCTAGATATAGGGATAGGAAAGCTAGATCGTCATTCAGATAATTTCTTACATATCAAGGAACCCGGCCAATTGAAACTTTATGATGAGATTGTAATATGTGGCTACCCGAGTGGAAGAGTATCGCTGGTTCTGTATAGAAATAATGGAGATGGAATGGGAATCCATTTGCGGCCCATAATTCAATTTGGACGTATTGCGGGATTAATGCCCAATGATGACAGTTATAGTAACAATCCATGGGGAATACAAACGGATATCGTTGCCATGGGAGGTTCCAGCGGTTCGCCTATTATAGATCCGAGGAGAGGAGATGTAGTAGGTATGGCACAGCAAGTTATTGCAACGATGACTACCGTAGACAAGGATGGAATGCCATCAAACCTATATGAGTTGACTAAAGGTCCATTGTATGGAATAGCTCCGATAGGATTAGCTTATGGTGTCACCAATCAGATATTATCCCCCCTTCCGAATATTTCCAAAAGTTATTTTGAAAAAGGTCATCAGCCCGACTTTTTATTTGAAAATACGGGAACTATAGAACTTTTCTGATTTCATTTAATTTAAAATTCGTCATCTAGATATCCATGGAATATCAAAATAAAATATTTGCTGCCACTATTAAAAACGATTGAAGACCACGCTCTGTTACCTTCTTTAGTCGAATAGGTCTTGACCGGTTCGTCATTTACGATTAGCGCAAAATTATGCTAGTGTTTAAGTTAGTGAAAAAACAGTTATTGTCTCATCAAATTCCATTATTTATGGAATTCAAAACTCTTTTTAATAATATTGGCTAGCTCTGTGATGGTCCTTAACTTAACAGAACCAATATGAGTTACATAAAATATTAAACAATGAACAAATAAATAGTAAATTATGCAAATTGGAGGACATATTAACCATAATTGGCAATCAATCTGATTGGAAACAGCGTCTTTGGATAATCTTTTGATATTAACATGTTTCTTCATGGAGAGTAATCAAATTCTATTACGGCCCATAATGTTATACTTTGGTATGTTACGTTGATATTGTTGGTTAATTAGTATTATTACTGCTTATTTGCAGCCTGCATCCTTCTGACTAGTTTATACATACTGTTATGACATTCACATTCACAAATTCTCGTTCTTGAATTATTGATAATTTCAATTATATCTCCGTCACACAAATCATGCTCTTGTTCAATACACTTTACGGATTTATCCACTAGATACATTCGCTTTTGCAACAATTAATGTTTTCTATCTTTTTGTTTATGTAGGATTTGCCTTGTGTGATTTACATAACAATTTCCGTTAATTTACTTGTTACTGTTGCCCTGGTTTTAAATTAAGAAGTTTTCGTTTATAATTTTAGAATGTGACCTTAAATACTACGGTTAAATACTACGGTTAAGGATAAAGCTTAGAGAATTGAAAAACGGGTTAGACATTGTAGAAGGTACCATGAAAGTAGTAACGATTTTTGATGCTGTTATGTCAAAGCGATATGAATGTCATAGATACATAGTACATCTTGCCAACCATTATTACTGCTGTACATGTTGTGGAGGTTTTTTCACATAACTCCTTATCTTGGAATATCAAAAGTAAACTCGTTACTCGAAACGATATAGTGTCAAACTTATACAGCGGAATTATATGCAAGGTGATAATACCTGGTCCAAACAACATCTGGGACTATGGAGCAGATATTAAAGTAGTTACAATTCATGGTACTGATTATATCAAAACAGACTCAAACCTAATTCCTAGTGATAAGATCGGGAATCTACCAGAATTTTAGTGATGGTCATACTATGAAATAACGTGCATGTATCGAACAAATTCATAATATTGGATTAGAACTACACATTTTTCTTAAGGTAGTCTCTGCGACATTCATCCGAACAGAATTCTAGAACTCCCTTTACGGTACTTGTGTATCGTACGCCGCTGAGCACGTTGTTAAATTCCTTTCCACATG
>Ga0193721_1000032_pt1 | contig 42033 bp, 52 predicted proteins | sample U2s2metaG_FD_145078 | JGI IMG/M metagenome (GOLD analysis project Ga0193721, IMG submission 145078) | Soil microbial communities from a riparian zone of the East river system, Colorado, United States - U2s2 | ecosystem: Environmental > Terrestrial > Soil > Riparian zone | place: USA: East River...
AAAACAGTAATGCACTTGAACAGCAAACGGAAGAACAAGAAGAATGGGATTTTATTAATTTTTCATCATTCAATGGGAATAGAAAATAACCTTTAACTTGTCAACAAAGCCAACAGGGAAACTATCGTCGTCAATTCCCCCTATATTTTTGAATGGGTCATCGGCGAATGCGTTTGTTGCACTTGCGTTTGTTGCACTTGCACCAAATACCGTTCCGATCAACAGAACTATTGAAAGGAGAAGTAAGGTCTTTGAACGTAAGATCATTTAGTTCCTACAGAAGGTTTTGGTTTATATGAACTTGGAGGGAAAAATCCTAATATTATTCAGGATATAAATTCCGCATTATTTTCCATTATATAAAACTGAAAAATAGTACAAAAAAATCCTACATGGATGTAAGCAAAAGAATACTCACTTGATACAGAACAAACTAGTTAGTAGCGGAAACTAGAGCGAATGTTATCGCATCTTTATTTAATGATAAACAAGGAATATCTAGCAATAGCTGAAAAAATATGAAAAACTTATCATAAGTCTAAGAGCGGAAAACTAGGGAAAAAGAAAAGCAAACCACGTTAACTGAGTTTGTATAAAATGAAAAAGACAATCAATAAAATTTAACTAAAAAAAAAGAAAAATAAAAGGAAAGTAAAATACATACTCAAGTATACTCAAAAGCTAAGTCGAATCTTTTTTTAGAGACAGATTTGTTCTATAGATAGGTGCGGAATTGTCTGGAAATAAAGACAGTTTATTATATGATTTTTTATACTAAAATGAAATATATTGTATCTCATATTATGGTGTTGTGTTGAAATATGTAATCATGACAATTATGTGCATTGCGGTATTCATAATAATGGGTATTGCGGTTTCTCCCAAATTCGGATACCAAGTTCCATCTATTATTGCCTTCGATGAATCAATCTCATCACTCATCTATAACTCTGGCTCTAATCTTACAGATGATTTTATGATTTTAATGTCAATGTATGGCAGAGAAATAGTGTGGTTGGCTTTGATTGTGTTTATGAGTATTTTTGCAGGTTGGAAAGGAAAAAAAATTGCTGTAATTATCGTCATTTCATTTTTGATTATAATACCACTAAACACATTATTTAAGAATTTATTCGAAAGAAACCGTCCGCCAGTGGAAAGACTGGAAATTCATATTCCTGAGAAAACAGATTTTGCATATCCATCAGGTCATGCTTCTATCGTTGCTGCGGGGGCATTGACACTAATTATACTATTTCGAAGGGAAAAAGAGCTAGCATTTACTATAATACTTGCATGTGAGGCAGCACTTGTTTGTATATCCAGAATTTATGTCGGTGACCATCATTTCTTTGATGTGATAGGCGGTGCATTATTAGGAGCTGGAATCGCTCTTTTGTCAATTTCGTTATCTAGGTATCTTGACCCCATAATGACTGGTGTCCGTAAATATCTAGAAAAAGAACACTAAATTGATGACCTTTTACCTTGCAAATCCCTTACCATGAAACATACCATCTTTAATCCACTTCATGAATTCTCTGTCAGATAATGAGTTTCTCATATGAATGGAATTTGTGGCATCATTTCCAATTATATATCGCATATCAGGGTCTCTAGAATTCACTGCATGGAGGATGGTGTTCGCAACTTGATCACTAGAAGATACGCTATTTTTCATAGCCGCTTTTAAAAATGCTATTCTCTTGTCCATTAATTTATAATACGGTGACTTAGTATCATTTCCCTTGATCTTTAGATTCTGAAAAAAATCAGTTTGGATAACTCCTGGTTCAACAAGTATAACCTTTATTCCAAATTCGTCTAGCTCAAATGAAATAGACTCAGAGAGTCCTTCTAATGCAAATTTGCTAGACACATATGCAGCATTAAGTGGAACGCCAAATCTTCCAACCATTGAACTAATATTTACAATAGTTCCATTTCGTTGTTTCCTCATTATGGGAACTATTGCCTTTATAAGTCTGATTGTTCCAAAAAAATTGGTTTCAAATTGTTCCTTAATTTCTTTAATGGAAATCTCTTCAATAGGACCAAACAGACCATAACCGGCATTATTTATTAGAATATCAATTCTTCCTGAGTCAGAAATTATCTTTTGGATAGCTATTCTGATAGATTCATCCTCGTTTACATCAAGTCGTATTATTTTGAGAGGTAGTTTTTCTTTATTTGTTATTTCTTGAATTCTTTCAGCTTTTGATAACTCTCTCACAGAACCATAGGTCGTAAAGTTGTTACGCGCAAACACAAGACATGTGGCATATCCTATTCCAGAAGAACATCCGGTGACCAACACAGTTTTTTTATCTTTCATAGATAAAGTGGTGAGAGATGATTAAAAAATTTTCGGATTAAACTACCTCACAAAGGGGAATAAGTGAAATTAAATTTAGTAATTTAATTATACCACTAGAGCACAAATCTAGATATGCAGCTAATACCAAAGTTGGAAATAAAATCCTTATCTAATATGATTAAATTTCTAGATGAAGAAAGAGTTGGTAGAGTTGCATCGATTGATGAACAAGGTTATCCACAAATAATTCCAATGAATTTTGTTTATGTTAAGAATGACTTAATTGATACTCAATCAGATACTAAAAATATTGGTGCAGTATATATGCACTCTCATCCAATTGGAGAGAAAATAGAAAATATCAAAAGAAACTCAAAGGTTGGATTTGAAGTTGATTCTTATGTTTGTTTTTTACCATCATATTATTTTCATCCGACCGATGCTTCACAGGCAGACACATTGTATATTAGCGTCGTGATCAAAGGAAATGCTGCTATTGTCCAAGATCCAGATGAAAAGGCAAACGCTTTAAACGCATTAATGAATAAATATCAAAAAGAAGGAGGCTATGAGTTACTTTCCTCGAACAAGGGATCAGTTAGGGAAGTAACGGTTTTGAAGGTTGTACCAGACCAAATTCGTGGGAAGTATAAGATAGGACAACATTGGATACCAAGATATAGACTAAAAATGGCAAGAAATATTATTGAGAGGGAGGCAGAAGACGATGCCAGAAGAATACTGAAAATCATGGGAATCGAGATCATGAATAACGGAGATCTTAGGGTAATTAAAGAACCTAATATGTAATTAAATATTATATATATTGGTATTTGATTTTAAATTACTGATATCAAATTAGTCCCAAAATTTGGAATAAATTTAAGTTTATTCTACAAATTTCCATAATTTAATTATTAAATAAATCCGTAGTTTGTCAAATTAGAAATAATCGGCTTCATCTTTCATTTTGAATATTTATGTCAAATTCTGATTGGATAACGCAAGATTGACCAACTTTATCGAGCTATTTCATTATTGCTGTTCTTACCAAAATTTAGTTATTTTCGCATTAACGGTAAATATATAACTAAAAAAGACACATAATTACTTGGATGCATTCAACTGAAAGTGAAGACCCATTTGTTAAGATAGCCAATCTCATAGGTGGAGAAGAATATCATAAAGTCGCAAAGGCCTTGTTGAATACTGAAGATGCTACTGACGAAGAGATAGCGGGCGCTACAGGTATGCGGATTAATATAATAAGGAAGGTACTGTATGACATGTTTGGTAAGGCCTTAATTACTGGCATTAGAGTTAAGGACGAAAAAAAAGGTTGGTTTGTGTATCGATGGAGAGCAAAAAGAGATCAAGCAGAAAATTTTATCGAAAATCAGAAAAAAAAGATTTTGGATAGACTTCAGAAACGCTTGGAATATGAAGAATCTTCAGAATTTTATCATTGTGGAAATACAGGTTGTCCAAGAATAAAATTTGATTACGCAATGGAACTATTCTTCAAATGTCCAAACTGCAAAAATCCACTAAATATGGTAGATAATGAGAAGGTTAAAGATGCCCTAAGATACAAAATAGAGCAGATTTTGTTAGATATTAGTTCAAAAGATCAAAGTTCATCGTAGCTTATAAAATAAAACAATTTCATTTTTATTTTGTATTATTGTGTTTGATAGTTTCATTTTAATGCCATCAGAGATATTTGTAAATCCCTTGCCTTCAACCAATGTTTTTGCGTCTCTTCCACCAATAATGACAGGTGATATTGTCACAACTAATTCGTTGACAAGACCTAATTTCAATACTGACCAGTTTATTTCTCCACCTCCCTCAACAATTATTTTTTTAAGGCCCATTTTTTCTAATTGTTGGAATAAATTTCTAAGATTCACTTTTCCATTTCCATATACTAGTACTTGCGCCCCTTTCTTTTGTATTTCTTTAATTTTCCTTGAAGAAGCATTATGTGTTACAGCTATGATGGTTTGAATTTTGTTTGATGAATCAATAATACGTGAATTTAATGGAATTCTTGCTTTTGAATCAATTATGATTCTTGTCGGATTCTTCATCCCTGTGGTTGAATACCTTACATTTAACATAGGATCATCCTCCAACACTGTGGATATTCCAATCATAATACCATCAACTGTTGATCTTAACTTGTGAACCCGTACCAAATCTAGTTTAGATGAAATTGCCGAATCGTTCTTTCTAGTAGAAATCTTACCATCTATTGACATCGCCGCATTTAAGATTACATACAATTAAATTATGTCCCCATCGACAAATTTACCATCTATCATAACATTGAGTATCGTATTTGGATTTGCTCTATGTACTATAGAAGTATGCGGGTCATGCATCGGTGAAATATCCAAATTATTCTTGTCGATAAAAATCATATCTGCAGATCTACCGGTTACTATAGCCCCGGAATTAATGCCAAGAATTTTTGCCCCATTGACAGTCGCCATTTTTAAGATTTCTCTTGGAGGAACTGGCTTATTCTCCAATGTTCTGGTTAGTTTCCAGATATAATCTAATTCACGAAACATATCTGGTGAATTAATCATAATGTTGTCTGTTCCAATGCCAATACAACATCCATGGCTTAGCATCTTGGCAATCTTTGGTATTCCCACCCCCAACGTACCATTTGCTCTTGGACAAACGACAATTCCAATTTTTTTCTTTGCAACAATTTTGATGTCCAGATCAGATGCATTTGTTAAATGAACGATAAAGTTTGGTGAAAGGTTTCCGATTATTCTTTGCACTTCGCTTTTCCCCGTTACGGTAATTGACTTTTTTTCTGTTTCAAGTGATTCAGAAGCATGAATCCCTATTAAGTATTTTTTTTTCAAAGATTTTTTCTGAATAATTTCTCTATATTGGTTCAATGAACTGTCAGTATTTTCATTCGCTCCACTGATGCCTAACCCATCAGCGAAATTCAGAATGTTACAAATCAATTTTATTACGTCCGGTGTAAATTTTCGATTTTTGTAAAAATCTCGCGAAATATCGTAGTAGGACTCTGGTCTACCTAAGACAATACTTTTGATAGATAATCCTGATGTCGCTTCTTTAATTTGATCTATTCCTTGTAATCCACCTTCTCTGAAATCTGCAAATACTACTACGCCATTTCTCATCATAGATATCGCAGAACTTCTCATAAAATTGATTAGATGTTTTCGCTCGCTCTTTTGTAAAATCTTATTTTTGATACCATGAATTGGATGAATTCTAGTCTCAAAGGATGAATCAATACCTATATCCTTTCCAAAAGAATCACCAATATGCGTGTGAGCATTAATAAATCCAGGGCATGCAAGTATACCTTCTCCTTCATAAATCGGGTCATCATATCCTCCTTCATAATCTCCACTGCCAACACGTTTAATTATTCCCCTCTTAATGATTATGTACCCTTTATCTATATAATCGAGATTTTCTCCAAAAAATAGACTAATGTTCCTAATAATTAGATCCATTTTATTTCGAATATATGTTGAATTTTTCCTTGATCTCTTAAATTACGAATTGTATCTAAGGCTTCAGTTGCAGCTTGTACTGCTTTTCTACCAGTACGCGCAACCCCGATCCCGCAGTTTAGTTTGATGTTTTGACTTTCATAGATTTTACTAATTATTAGAGAAACTTTATTTTTTGTTACGGTGTTAGAGATAACCATAAAGTTGTCACCACCAAGAAAAAAAGTCATGGATTTTTGTTCAATAAATAATTCAATAAGACTAGAAAATATTTTCATTATTCTTGTTGTAATTTCATACGGAGACAGTATGTTACTAACTTTAGTAGAATTATCTATATCGAGATGTATAATCTGAGCGAACATACCTAACGATAATTTGTTTGAATTACTATATAATGAATGAACCTGATCATTTACATATATCAACCTGCTTTTGTTTAGCAAGTTGTTATTTTTGCGTGAATAATACGCCGCAATATTTGCATCCAGTGGAGTTGTACCTGTTCCGATAGACATCGATATATTTAGGTCCTTATGCAAATGATTAATTTCCCGTTCAATTGATAGATGATCCTCCAAAGATAGTCCGTTAGTAATCCCGATTAGCTCATCGAATCTATTAAAGTAAATAATGGCATCCCTTTTAGAGAACATTTTTTGCAAATCGCAATATAACTTTGCTTGAAATATCTGTAATTGTGCTTCTCTATCGCTTCCCAACTTTAGTGTCCATGGACCGTAGCCTTCTATCTTTATAATGGTAATTTGAATTGTCATTTACGACCATACATACCTTTTTTATCGTCCAGTTCTCTTAATCTTGTTACCATTTTGTGTGCTGCTTCAACTGCCCTTTTAGGAACAGTGATGATTCTTTCCTTTGCCTGCTTTACTGTCATATCAGGACCAGTAATCCCAAGTGTAACAGGTTTTTGATATTTTAAAGAAAGATCAGCTAGTAATCTTGCAGTGTTATTAGCTATAACTATATCATGTCCTGTTTCTCCCTTAATTACTGCACCTAGTGTGACAATTGCATCTATTTGTTCATTTTTAAGAAGTTTTTCAACTATCAAAGGCATATCAAATGTACCTGGTACTTGGCATATCTTTTTTACATGGATGTTTAAATTTTTTGCATGATTTTTGGCCGTATAAAGCATTTTATTTGTAATCTCTTGGTTGAACTCAGCTACAACTATAGCTAATCTTATTCTTCTCAAGATATTCTCAGTTCACACATGTTTGTTTTATTTGAAGAGATTCGACTAATGGAATTTTATATCGTGCGGAATATTCTGATGCTTTCTCAATCGTTAAAGCCCCACCTGTATCAGAATCGAGCATTTCGCAAATTACCACTGTTGGAATTAAATTTGCTAGTTTCATTAATTGAATAGAGAGTTCTGTATGACCTGATCTCTCTTTCAATAATTCCTTTGCAGCAATTAATATTGGAACATGACCCGGCGATCGAAATTTCTTGGAAAATTCGTATTTTCCAAAATTATCTATGTCAGAACATATTTCGGACATCTTCGTAATAGTAAGTGCTCTATCTATATCAGTGATACCTGTAAAAGTATCAACATGGTTTATGGTAATTGAAAATGAGGGTCGGTCACCATATGGAGCTATTGAATTTATCATTTTTGACAATGAAGGATTATTTTTGGATGCAAGATGCAGTAATTCATGCATAAATATTAACTTCAACTTTGAAGCAATTTCATCGGATATAGCAAGGCAGATAAGACCACCGGCGTCATTTCTCATTGTTGAAATATCTTGAGGGTTGATATATTGGGCGGCCTTCACCATATCAACCTCGTTTTCTCTAGATTTGCTATCGTGAATCAAGATAAATTTCCCATCTCTTAGGAACCTCACAGCATCTTCAACTAATGACACGCTGTTCAAAGTGCCAACAACCATTATATAGTTTACTGATTTTTTGGTAATTACTAATTTTGTGGTAGCAATCTTGCAACATATTTACTCAGAATATCAATTTCAATATTAACCTTGTCGCCTTTCCGTTTATTTTTAAACGTAGTGACGGCTAACGTATGAGGAACCAAAGCTATTGAAAATTTGCTCTTCAACATATCAACAATGGTAAAACTAATACCGTCTAATGCAACGGATCCTTTAGGTACCAAAAATTTTGCAATGTCTTTCCTCACATTTATCCATATTTTTGTCTCAGAAGGAATTTTCACAATATCCTCAATTTTTCCAACACCATCAATATGACCCAAAACAATATGTCCTTCGATCCTGTCGTTTATCTTTAAACTTCTCTCTAGATTGACAACATCTCCAACTTTTAGCATTCCTAAAGAAGTTCGTTTCATGGTTTCTTTTACTGCTTCAAAGTATGCAATGCCTTTCAAAATTCTTGTTGCTGTAAGACACGTACCATTGACATTTACGCTATCACCTACTTGTAACCCTTTACTTTGTTTTCCTAGATCTATCCCTATCCTATTATCAGCAGTCCTATTTGTGTCCTTTATTTTGACTATTGATTTGACAATTCCAGTACCTTCTACGATACCAGTGAACATTAAGTATTGATCAAGAATTCCAGTCGTAATAAAAATATTTCATCAATTCATATGAAATTCCTGTACGCTGGCCACAGAAAGTAAAATATAATTGACCTATAAAACCTATTTAAAATATAAAATTCATAATTGTACAATGGAAAGTATAAAATGCGACCATTGTAAGAAAAATATCCATTCTCTAAATCAATTTCTAGATAGTTTCGTATGTAATGATTGCTACCATAAACTAATTTCTAAAGTATACTATCCAAATGCTATGGAAGCTTAGTTATCTAATACTAGATTTATTCAAGTACTATTAAGTTCGTAGAGTGGCCGAATCCATAATAATGCACGATATCGTAATAGCAATTTTTCTCTTCTTAACAGGATTCTTATTCAAAAGTAATCTCGCTAGTAGCATATCACAACTCTCATCACGCCATCCCGTCTTTGAGTATATTCTTTACTCTAGTGTGAAAATACTGAAACATAGCTCTATTGTTCTGACCGAGTAGATTTATTTCTAAAATGATCGCTGTTAATTGTATCATCGTTTTTAGAATTGAGATTGGAACGGTTCATGACTTTAGTTATCTTCTCTACTTCTTTGTCATATAGTTTTACTAAATCTGAGATAGTAATTATTCCAATAACCTTGTTATCTTCATATGATAACACTGGCATTTCTTGAAGATCATTTGACGAAAGTCTAACTAGCGCATTGTGAAGTGAGTCTGAATTGTACGCAAAATACGGATCTTTTATCATAATGCTTTCTAGTTTAACAGACTTGCGATATTCTTCTGGAAATTCAAATAGCTTATGTTTGTATACAACGCCCTGAAGTATGTCCTCTTGGCTAACAACCAGAATCATTTTACTATTATTTCGATTCATTAATTGGAGACTTTCCTCGATCGACACGTCTTTGGATAATTTATTGTTGGCTGCTCTAATGGCATCCTTTACATAGAGATCACTTAGTATGGGACGTTGATACTCCATTCTATGGGCAGGCGAATCAGACCTATTTAATACTTGACTTCGGAATATCGAATTGTGCTGTCCGGACATGATGTACGCAACAAATGTAGTCAACATCATAGGTGCTAAAAGAGCATAACCTCCTGTTAGTTCACTTCCCATAATAATTGAGGAGATTGGAGTTTTTGCTGTGGCCCCAAAGAATGATACCATTCCCACAATGATTACAGAAGAAACATCTATCCACGTAAACAATCCCAATAAGTGAAACGCTGTACCAATGAATGCACCAAGAAGTCCTCCTATTACCATGGAAGGTCCAAAGACACCCGCGCTTCCACCAGAACCTATTGTCAATGATGTTGCCACGATTTTGAATACAATTACAAGGCCTAGAACATACAGAGGCAATAATGTGTAATCCTTGTTAATGGCTATCTGTAGCCATCCATATGAAGTGCCCAAAACCTGAGGAAATACAATTCCAATCATCCCGACTAGAACGCCTCCTATAGCTGGTTTCAGATATTTTGGGAACCGAATTTTGCTGAAATAATCAGAGATTACATAGAAAATTTTTACATATCCAACACTAGCTGCAGCGGAAATAAGTCCTACGATAGCATAAAGAATGAGTGAAGCCGGATGGGTGTATTTCACTAGATCAAGAGGAATTGAGAATAGACGATCCCATCCAAACACGAATCCAAACACGGTATAGCCAGTTACTGAGGCTACTAATCCAGGTATTAAGGCTCTAACTTCGAAGTCTCTTCTGTATAAAACCTCAGCACTAAAGACGGCACCCCCTAGCGGAATCTTAAAAATACTTCCTATACCAGCCCCAAGGCCGGCAGCAACTGCAATCCTTCGTTCATCCTCATCCAGTTTGAATAGTTTACCTATTAGTGATCCAAAGCCCGCTGCAATCTGTCCTGCGGGCCCTTCAGTTCCCCCACTTCCACCACTTCCTATAGTGATGGATGAAGCAACAGCCTTGACAAGAGGAACTCGGGCTCTTATATTGCCACTCTTATGATGATAAGCGTCGATTACAGCATCTGTGCCATGTCCTTCGGACTCCGGTGAGAATCTGGTTGTGATCAAACCAACTAACAGACCTCCAAAACCAGTAATCAGTGGTAATAGCCAGGGCCTTTCGATAAATAGATCATAACCGTTGGTTTCTTGAAAGCCACCCGGTAAAGGAGGAGAGTATCCTGTTCCCATTTGAAGGAATAAAACTGTAAAAAATTCAAGAGAGAAATAGCCCTATTGCACCAAGACCAGCCATAACACCTAACAGAAAACCTATTAATATCCACTATCTGAAATAGGTAAAATCTAAATTCCATTTTATACTTCTTATTGTTCCTACTATAGATACTATTTGAGAATAATAAGGAATATCGGTTCTCACAGTTAAACCTAAGATACAGATAATTTTTCTTGCTTTATAATTGTTATACTTTATATATGAGATAAATTAAATTAATTATTCTCTAAACTTTTTCACATTCCTGTATGTTCATTAGTCAAATGTAAATCATTAGAATATTAAAAGATGTTTGATTTTTCCCTTGGTTTAAATTAAAAGGCGTTTTCCAGTGTAATAATTTGATATTCAACTTGCATCTTTATTGAACTATGTTAACTTAAGTTAATTAACCAAATCGTTAGTATAAAAAGTGTAAATGAAGTTGAGGTTCATTAATTCCATAGGAGTATTTGAAAGCTTGTTTTCTATGAATAGTTTTCAATCGAATTGCCGGAATGTCTCTGAGCACTTTTCATCGATTAGAGGTTTAATTCTCAATCAAGGATGGTATTGAAATTGTTTGGGAACAAAGGGATGACTAATACTCAAGAAAAGGATATTCATATCATAAAAGGGGTAAACCAGAATCTAAATAATATAGTTCATTGTAAAGGTGATTATGGCAACGGCTCGAGATGATAAAGGGGAAATTACACCAAATAGTACTAGTACTGATATTTTGAATCTGGTTGATGGTTTTATTGATCAAATATCAAAAATTAGGACTGTGCTAAAGGGTGTATCCATCTCTGCTCTAATATTGGCTCCGATTGCAATAGCTCTTTCTATATTTTTATTAACTCATTCATCATTCTTTACCATTCTTGAAGATGAGGATGAATTTGGACTCGTGTTACTAATATTACTCGGATCAGTGATAGCCATCGCTTCAGTTTGGATTTTTGCTGGACTACGGCAATATCGTATGATTAGTACTTGGAATAAAAGATACAATGATTATATTGTTAATAAAGAAGAAATTCAGAGGACCATCGCGTCGGAATTCGGTTTCACAGAAGATTCTGAAGATTAACTCTCGATTTCAAAATAGTCGTATAGGTTCATTAATCTAAAACAGTACTAACTTCCATTAATGTCAATAGATCTTGGAAAAAGACTTTCGTAGGGTTCTATAATAGTTCTGCAAAATTCTAATCCTTTTTGCGTTGCACTGTAAACCGTTACAGTTCTTTTCCCTAAACTTTTTTCTGTCCTAATTATCAACCCATTGAGCTCCATTTTGTCAAAAATTGATCTATGCTTCTTTAAGTTTAGTCCACAAAAACTAACCAAGGCTGTCTGGTTAAGCTGACCATATTCAACAAGTTTCATGATTATGTCTCGAACTATGTAAATTCTATCTCTATGTGATTGTGAACTAGACACTAATTTAGGTTGGAGCTGCTCAGTATATAGACTATATTCTAACAATATCAATTTCTCCAAATATTAATTAGATAATGAATTAGTCAAAAAAATCATATGCTAAGGTAATCTATGATACAAGATCCAACATCAATTTTAACTCATTTATTTCTGTCCGGATTACTTCTAAATCATTGTTATCCTTTGCATAATCTATTAACTTTTCGCAAGCAATCAATTGATTAAACAGAATATCTTTTTTGCCCAAATAAATAATCGACTCGGGATTCTCTAGCGTATAAATAACCTTCCCAGACGTAGCATTTGATTTACAAGTCTTTGCAATCATCAAACATTCATATGAATTAACCGATTATGGTCGACCTCTTCAAAATTTGATATGTTCTTGTTCTGACTTTTTCTATTTGTCATCAATATCCATAGGAAATATGCATTAATAAGCGTCGATTAACCTTGTTACTCTTGAATAATAGTATAATAGTTACTGAGTCACATTTTGGTGATCACATTTTATTACATGTTCTTTTGCAGATTGGGATTGTTTTGATGCAAGATTGTAACTAAATTAGTATCTATAGATATAAAATACAGATACGAATACTTTTATTGCAAAAATTCGATAAGGAGTATAACTACTTATTTGTGAAATATTTTATTGTTTTGCAGCGTTTAGAACAGCCTTTGCTTGTTTGTAATGTACGGCATCAATCATTTTACCATCCAATAGTATTGCACCTCTTGTACTTCCCTTTTCAAATGAATCATGTAATGCATCCAATACTTTCTTTGCCCATTCTATTTGTTTCTTAGTTGGTTTGAAAATATCATGAACGGGATTGATGTGAGAAGGGTGAATCAGCGTTTTACCTGAATAGCCCAGTTTTTTTGCATTGACTGCGTCTTTAATCAGACCATCAATATCATTTACTTTTTGCCATATGCCATCCAATGCGTCTATCCCTGCCGCTTTTGCATCAACAGGAAGCTTCGATCGTGCATAATTGTAACTCATATGATCATCATATTCAGCATCTATATTCATATCATACAAATAATCAAAGACACCAAAAACTAATGCTACAACATTCTCATGGACTGAAGCAATCGAACTAGCATTTATTACTCCTTTTGCCGTTTCTATAGATGGTACAATTCCAATTCTTGGGGATAGGTCTCTTTTGGATACAATCGCATCAATTTTGTGAATAATTTGAATTACCTCCTCACTATTACTGACCTTTGGTATTACGATACCATCCAATCCCTTGATTACCACTCGCTCAAGGTCACCGTCAACCAAACCTGAATCCAATGAATTAATTCTGACATAATTGGATGATTCCATATCTTCTTCTTGGGACGCCAGGTGTCTCGCAACCAAAGTTCTTGCAATTTCTTTCTCATCAGAAGACACAGAATCCTCTAGATCAAAGCATAATATATCTGGACGAAGATTAGTTGATTTTTTTAAAAATCTCTCATTGTTTCCAGGAATAAATAATAAGCTCCTGAACATTTAGTAACAAAAAAAATAAAAATTAAAGTTTTTGAGGTGTTGTCACAATCTTGCCTATCTGTTCTCCATTTGCCATCATGGTGTGTCCTTTTGCCATATCGGAGAATGGAAGAACTGTACTAATTAGTGGCTTAATTTTGCCCACAGCAGTCCAATGAATTACTTGTTCCAATTCTGCTTTATTACCCTGAGTTGAACCAAGTAGATTGGTCCCTTTGAAGAATAAGTATCTAAGATCGATTGTTGAATCATATCCAGTTGTAGCTCCCGTAGCCACTAATGTACCTCCCATTTTTAGGAGACTCAATTCTTGTGGAAAAGTTGATTTTCCAATATGTTCAAAAACAACATCCACTCCTTGCTTTTTTGTTATCTCTCTTACTTTTTTATACCAGTCGGCTTCTCTGTGATTCACTACATGATCGGCACCTAGTTCCGTACATTTATCCATCTTTTCCTTTTTACCGGCAGTTGCAATTACGTTGCAACCGTATAGTTTTGCTATCTGAATACCTGCCATTCCAACACCACTTGTTCCTCCCATCACAAGGACTGTTTGTCCTGGTCTTATCTTAGCTCTTCCCACAAGCATATGCCAAGCTGTCATCCCAACCATTGACACTGCTGCTGCTTGTTCAAATGAGACAGAATCAGGTATTTTGGCAACATTTACCTCCGGCAAATGTGTATATTGACAGAAACCCCCCCAGAGAGGACCGGTTTGAAAACCCCAAATTAGTCGTTCATTGCAGTCATATTCTCTTCCGGACGTACACATGTCGCATACCCTACAGCTCATGTTAGAATGAGAAACCACTCTATCACCGACATTCAATTTTGTAACTTCGTCACCTGCTTCAACCACACTGCCCGCTGCATCACTGCCTGAAATATGTGGAAGTGGTACCTTGACTGGGTCGCCCCAAATTGCCCAAAGATCATTATAGTTGTATGCTGCGGCTTCTACTTTTATCATAACTTCATTAGGTTTGATTTTGGGAGTGTCAACATCGTCTATCTTCACAACTTTCAGAGGATCTTGACTATATTCTCTAAATACTGCTGCTTTCATGAATTTTTTGAAAAGTTCTTAGACTAATATAGTTAACTTAGTTTAAAATCATCGAAGATAATGGTAAGACTAAAAAGATGCTAATTCAAACACGATTTATTTTAAAGTGCTTTTTGGGTTGCTGTAAATTAATCAATAGCTGCTTAAGTTCCTCATCTGTTAGGGCTCTATTCAATTTTCCGGCTGAAGCAGCTGTTATAAGATAATTTTCTACGGCAAGTGCAAGTTCGGGTTTAACCATTCTTATATTCGTAAGTCTTTGTCTTGCCTGCTGATCCAATAGGACAATTAGTGCTTTTTGTCTCATCATTGCTTCGGCTTCTCGTTTTTTTGCCTCTTCGCCGTTATTATCTGATGGTGAAACAGACATGCACTTCTCACGATAAAATTATTATCTAGCCGTATCTCGCTAGCTCTGGCCTTGAATTCACAAGATTCCTGTATATTTCCGTAGCCATTCTATCAACTTTTTTCATTCCTTCATCAGAGATAATTCTGCCTTTATTCTTTTTCGTTATATAACCTGCAACTTCTAGTTGCTGTAAGGCCTTTCTTACTATCGCACCGCCAGCTTTTTTATGATGTGCGAGATTATAACCAATTTGCTTTTTGCCGCCATACTCACTTCTAAGATTAGAAATACCAATTGGACCGTTAATGTACACTTTTCTTAACAATGATGCACATCGCATATACCACCAATCTCTATTTTGGGGGATTTTTTCTACATGACAACCTGTCTTAACGTACTGAGACCATTGTGGAGCCTCAATTTTTTTATCCTTTTTTAAATTTTCTGCCAAATGAGTAATTAATTCATCGGCAGGAATATCATAAGCCTTAGCCATAATAGTCTATAACATTCTTGGAAATTCCCTTATAAATCATTTTATTCAGATCAGTTAAGATAAGTTAAGTTCTAACAAATTTTTAACGGAACGAATGGTGGTAAATAATCCTTTTTTAACATAAATCCAACAATAAACTCGCTAGCGTGTTTGGAAATCCTTTGATGAAACGCAAGGATTGTAATATGCAGAGAACTATTTAACATTCTTTGCCGTAGTAAAGAAATTGAAGCAAAGTAACAAGACGAATTGTTGCCCTCACCTAACTGGACTTAATAAAATCTCTAATTTACAATTATCTTTCGATAAACATGATTGCATTTCAGACAAGTAATTCTAACACATTTGACCTTAGTTCTACCTATTCTTACTCTGGAATTAACTCCAGGAACAATAAATTGCTTACATTTTCTACAAAATAGCTGGCTTATCGAATATTGCATTCTTATTCTAACACGCATTGCTATTTTCAGAGCCAATTTTGCATAAGACTGCGATAGGGCTTCATTATCATCTATTTCGCTCAATGCATTATCGATCAATATTCCTATTCTTTCAGTTGCTATTCTTTCTATATTCCTCCTATTCATTAAAAATCAATACACCTACCTGAGCTATTGTCGATCTAGTTGATATGTCCTAATATATTAAAATGCTATGAAATAAATGTCATAATTTCAAATTAATTTCGTGTAAACTTGATTGTATTCACTGGTGATTGCTGAAGCAGCAATAGAATTGGTACCGCAAACTCTTAGAAATCATCCCTCCATAAAGAATCACTGCAAAAGAGTTGGTAGAGACTCCAATGAGATTCTCTTAGACATTAGTTATCATCATAAAGCAATGGTTGAACAAAATATTCAGAAATGGTGGAAACGTGGTAGACCAGATATAGTGCATTTCGATCTGGTTGAAGCGCTCTCAACCCCATTATTTAAGCAGAAAAAATTGAAAGTTTATGTATCCACAATTGATAATAAATTAATAACAATAAATGAAGAATTGAGAATACCAAAAAGTTATTTCAGATTTGAAAGACTGATGATTAGTATTTTTAACGAGCACAAAAATAACAAGTCACCTAATTTGATAGAGTTAAGAGACAATGTTGGGTTTAATGATTTGATACAGAAAATAATTAGACCAGATTTAGTTCTCGGATTCTCTGTAAAGGGAACAAAAAGCAAAATATGCGATATTCTGAGGAATAACGTAGTTGATAATTCCAAGAATTATTGTTTTGTGGTCGGAGGATTCCAGCGAGGACATTTTTCAGAAACAGTAAATCAAACATGTAGCAATTTATATTCGATAAGTCCCTACAGTTTAGAATCGCATGTGGTTATTGCAAGAATTCTATATGAGTGTGAAAATTATACCTACTGAAATATAGCGTCTACCATGAATGCAATAAACAATGCAGTCAAATAGGGACTAGAGATTTTGAAAAGTAGCCACGAAGCTTTTTCATTGGGTCTAAACAGTAGCCATAATGACGCAACTATCATTATAATTCCTCCCGAAATGGCAGTCACAAAGTAGATCAAACCAAATTGATTTAAGAAAAAGGGTATAATGCTAAATACGACCATTAGGAGAGTTGTTCCGGCTATCACTTGTACAGATCTTTTTTCGCCAGCAACAACGGGGAGCATTGGTACGCCGGCTTTTGTATAGTCTTTTTTTACATGCAATGCCAAACTCCAAATATGTGTCGGGATCCATAAGAAAACTAATCCGGCCATTACTAAACCTATCTCTATATTCTCTGTTGTAACAGCTACATAGCCTATTAATGCTGGAATACCACCAGAGAAACCTCCAAGTATAATATTGGTTTGACTCTTTCGTTTCAACCACTTGCTGTATACTATAATATTATCGAAAAGGCCGAATGCCATAAGTCCCAAGGTCAAGTAGTTAATTGACCATGCACAGAATAGGGATATAGCTGCTAAAAGCAGACCAAAAATAAGTGCATTCTTGGGAGAAATCCTTCCAGAAGGAATAGGGCGAGCTTTTGTCCTATCCATTATGGCATCTATATCACGATCATTATATCCGGTTAAAGCGTCTGCAGCTGCAGACCCAGTAACTATACCCACAAGAAGAAAGACCCATTGGAGTGGGGACAGAAAGGTATCGGTTAAGTAGGATGCAGTTACAGCTGACCCAAAAGCTGTAAAAACCAAGAGATACCAAATTTTTGGCTTAGTCAGTTCATAGTAATTCTTAAGCCGATCTGTGACAGTTACTTGTGGAATCAATGATTTGTACCTCGACAGATTTATGGTTAGAGGCAATATGAATGCTCAATTATTTAAACATGAATTAGTCAGGTAATGTAGCATTATCTGGATATTTAATTTGCAGGTGGCACCTATGAATATAGTACGATAATAAATACTCAAGGTGCTATTTTGCGTGATTGGAAATTTCATAAAATGAATTGAAATATCAACCTGGAATTCTAGATCATGTACTAACCTGAGCTTTGATCGACCTAATCCTGATACACTAAGCGAATTCGTTCGTTCTAAAACTATAAAAGAGGCAAGATAAAATCTATTGTATTCTATTAAGGTGATATGTTAGTTGGAATCAATTCAAGCAACAGCTGGTGGAATGCCAGTTTTAATTTTAAAGGAAGGCACCAAAGAAAGTAAAGGTAAGGAAGCACAGAGAAATAATTTAGTCGCCGCTAAACTCATTGGGGAAATGGTAAGGACATGTCTAGGCCCTCGTGGCATGGACAAGATGCTGGTAGATACGCTTGGCGATGTTACAATCACTAATGATGGTGCTACTATTCTTAAGGAAATGGATGTTCAACATCCTGCTGCAAAAATGATGGTAGAGGTGGCCAAATCCGTTGACAATGAAGTGGGAGACGGTACTACGTCGGCAGTTATTTTCGCTGGAGCATTATTGGAAAAAGCAGAGGAATTGGTAAACAAGGATGTGCATCCTTCAGTTATTGTAGATGGTTATACAGCAGCCGCGGAAAAGGCTCTTGAATTTTTGCAAAAAATAGGAATTAAAATTGATGTCGATGATAAAACTGCCTTGACAAATATTGCAAGGACAAGCATGTATTCAAAGCTCGTTTCTGATGATAGTCCGACATTAGCCAAAATGGTCGTTGATGCAGCAAGACAGGTTGCTGAAAGTGTAGATGACGGCAAGAAGCTAAGAGTGGATTTGGATAATATTAAAGTGGAAAAGAAAGCGGGTACATCTATGAGGGACAGTAAACTTGTGAAAGGAATAGTTCTAGACAAGGAAGTTGTCCATGCGGGTATGCCCAAAAAGATAGAAAAGGCAAAAATTGCTCTGATAAATTCTGCCCTAGAGATAGAGAAAACGGAGATGAGCGCTGAGATAAGGATTAATGAACCACAACAAATGCAAATGTTCCTTGAAGAAGAAAATAGAATGCTAAAAGCAATGGCTGACAAGATCAAGGGAGTTGGTGCAAATGTTGTATTATGTCAAAAAGGTATTGATGATTTGGCACAACATTATTTGGCAAAAGAGGACATACTTGCTGTCAGACGAGTCAAAGAAAGTGACATGTCAAAGCTGTCCAAAGCAACCGGAGCTAGAATTGTTAATAATTTAGACGATTTTACATCCAAAGATTTAGGTTCAGCCGATCTTGTAGAGGAAAGAAAGGTTGAAACGGATAAGTGGGTTTTCATTGAGGGTTGTAGAAATCCGAAGGCCGTTTCAATATTGGTCAGGGGAGGATCTCAAAGAGTTGTCGACGAAGCAGACAGATCAATTCACGATGCATTAATGGTAGTAAAAGACATTTTAGAAAATCCTGTTGCAGTAGCAGGCGGTGGAGCTCCTGAAGCCTTTGTTGCTAATGAATTACGCCAATGGTCTAGCAACATGGAAGGCAGGGCACAGCTAGCCGTTCAAAAGTATGCAGATGCTCTAGACACAATACCTTTAACATTAGCGGTAAACGCAGGAATGGATCCAATCGACACCATGACTACACTTAGAACCAAACAGAGTAAGGGTTCAAAATGGACAGGAATAGATGTTATTAATACTATTGTTACTGATATGCATAAACAGAATGTGATAGAACCTCTAGTAGTTAAACAACAAATAATAAAATCCGCAACAGAAGCCACGAACATGATTCTAAGAATTGATGATGTAATAGCTTCAAGTAAATCCAAGATGCCTGCTGGTCCACCTGGCGGAATGGGCGGAATGGGCGGAATGGGCGGAATGGGCGGAATGGGCGGAATGGGCGGAATGGATATGGAATAACTTTATTTTTAATTTCATATCAAATTTCTACAAGACAGCTTCAGGAATATCTTTTTCATTTTTGAGTATTGAAACGTTTTAAATAAAAATATAAACATATAGTCATTTTATCAGATGTTCGAAAAACTAAAGAAGCTTAAATTTGATGGTAAAATAGTTGTACTTCCTGATTTTTTTTTAGACAGGATTATTAAAATAAAATCTAAAGACGAACTCTTTAGAATGATTAACAGCAAGACAACAATTGGAGGAGGAAGTATAAGGGGAGCAAATACTTTTGATATTAAGGGTGGGAATGCAGTTAATGTTGCTTACTGTTTGGCTAAAATGGGATTATCCGTGACATTATTTACTGTTGCAGATAAAATTGGAACACCAATACTTCACGCGATCTTCTCAAAGTTTGGAACAAGTGTTAATCTGCTAATAAAAAATGGTAAACACGGATCTACTACATCATTTGAGTTTCATGACAACGAAGAATCATACGCAAATGTAATGATAAGTGATGTAGGTGACAATAAGAATTTTGGTCCTGAAATGATTAGTCTGCCAAACGATCTAGAGATAATAAATTCTGCGAAGTGTATTGTCCTGACAAATTGGGGAAGCAATCTTAAGGGGACCGATCTAGCTTACCATCTATTTACTAATTCCCCTAAAGCATTTCATTTCTTGGATCCTGCTGATATAGAAACCAGAAAAGAGGAATTTAGAGACACATTGAAGAAATTGAGCCATTCAATAGACGTATTAAGTATTAATGAGAATGAATGTACTTCGCTTTTAAAAGCATGTAATCTAGATTCCCGATTATCTCTGGACTTGAATGATATTGAAAATGTAAAAAAAGCAGTGAAAACATTGTCATCCGAATTTGGACTCAAAATCGATCTTCATACAAGGATCGGTGCTGCATGGTCTGACGGAAAGGACGTCTTATTTGTTAATTCCTTTAATACAGTTCCTAAGAAACTAACAGGATCTGGGGATTGTTGGGACGCCGCAGATCTCCTGGGATATTTTGCGGGTTTTGATACAACTGAAAGGTTATTATTTTCAAACGCATATGCTTCATTATATATTGGAAAAAGAGAATTCGAACCTCCTACAATAGCTGAAGCAGTGGATTTCATCCAAGCCCATTATCAATAATTATTGTGGTTCAATAGTAGCGGGTGGTTTGCTTGATACTGAATAAGTAACCCAAGTTACACCATTAATTTCATTTGTTATTCTATTACTAATTTTGGATATCAAATCATAGGGTAATCTTGACCAGTCAGCCGTCATTGCATCTAACGATTCTACTATCCTTATTGTTACTATATGACCATATACTCTTTCATCACCTAGTACACCAACAGCAAGGTCATCGCCAACTGCTGCATATGCTTGCCACACCTTATCATACCATCCTGATCTCATTAATTCATTTTCAACGATATTGCTAGCATGTCTGACAATTCTAATTTTTTCATCAGTGACTTCACCAATAATTCTAACCGCTAATCCTGGACCTGGGAACGGATGTCTTTTTATGAATTCATCTGGGATTTCTAATAGAGCCGCAATTTGTCTTACTTCATCTTTATACAAACTCCTAAACGGTTCTAACACTTTCAAATTAAGCCACTCAGGTAAACCTCCAACATTATGGTGCGTCTTAATGACAGCGGCGGGACCTTTTGAAAAGCCACTTTCGATTACGTCTGGATACAGGGTACCTTGCCCGAGCCACTGAAATGGGCCGTAATCTCTTGTTACTTCCAGAAAAACTTGAGCGAATTCTTCTCCAATAATCTTTCTCTTCTGTTCAGGATCACTTATGCCTTTCAACTTCGATAAAAATAGGTCCTCTGCATTAATACTAACGGTATTAATATCAAGATATTTTTTTATTAATTCAGGAACCAATGCTTCTTCATTTAATCTTAATAATCCATTATTGACAAAGACGCATGTCAAATTTTTACCTATTGCCTTATTTAGTAAAACAGCCAGAGTTGTTGAATCAATTCCACCACTAATGGCACATAATACACGATCTTCATGAATTTTGCTTCTGATATCTTTGATGGAAAAGTCAATAAAACCTTGCATTGTCCAATCAGGTTTTGCATTACTTATTAAATGGGAAAAATTTCTCAGCATTCTATTTCCTTCTTCAGTATGTGATACTTCTGGATGGAATTGGATTCCATAAAATTTTCTATCTCGATTTGCTATTGCAGCAGAATGGGAATTTTCTGTATGGGCTAATATCTTAAAATTATTGGGAATGTTTTCAGCTGCATCGGCGTGACTCATCCAACATTTTATTTTCTTATTAATCCCTTTAAATAAGTCTGAATTATCGTCAATTACCAGATCGGCATAACCATATTCCCTATTATCAAAACGTTTTATTTTTCCATTAAATTCATCAACAATAAGTTGGTGACCATAACATATTCCCAGGACAGGAATTCCCATTTTAAAAATTTTCTTATCTGGCTTTGGAGAACCTTTTAGATATACACTCGTAGGACCACCAGATAACACTATTCCTTTTGGTTCCAACTTTTTAATCAAGCTTATAGGAGAATTATATGGTAAAAGTTCACAATATACATTGGACTCACGAATTCGTCTACATATCAGGTGGCTGTATTGTGATCCAAAATCAAGTACTACAATTTTATCCATAACTACGTTAATTTCCTTTTTCTAACATTCTTGTAAAAACCCATGTTGCTGTATTAAGAATTTCATTAAGCCGTTCTTTTTCTCGATAATTTGAAACTGTAATGCTCTTTATGTTTCCATTTTGATCACTGTCTACTTTATAGTCTATGATTTCAGACGCATTAATTTCACCTTTTTGAGTCTTTTCTCTATCTTTTGTCTTCATACCTTCTAGTATACGATTTATGAAAAAAGACTTAAACGGAGGAGTATCAATATTTAAATTTGTATCATTTACCAAAGGTAACTTTACGTATGTTGAAGTATATTCCGCATTCGATATCAGAAAATTATCTTTTGCGCGCTTTAAGGATCTAATCTCTACGTCCTGATTATGATCATGGGGGTTATCCGTACTTGTTAACTTTGTAGTTGAATCCGAATCGGGTTTGGTTTGGGTAATTTCTTTTTCATGAACCGATTGGAATTCTGGAACAATTTTATCCTTTAAATTAATAGCAGAAGATTCTAGATCTGATGCGGTTATGAAACTTGTTTTTTTTAGCAAAGAATCAACGATTAGAAGTATGTTACGAAGTTTATCGAGTTCCTCTTTTTTATTGGTAACCTCTTTAATCAACCACTCACGCACCTCTGCTGCACGTCGAATATCATCTTCTGAAAAGCTTGACATGACAGGATTCAATATATCAAAAACATATAATAGTTTTTCACATCAATTAATAATGAAAAATTTGCTTTCAATTACCTAATTTTATGGTGGACTATGAGTATTTCATTATTGGGACTTTATACCTCTTATTTTTGTGCCTGATTTGTTAATCAGTTTAGATTTAGATTGCTTTCCTAACATTTCAAGCAATCTTTTTGCAGTCTTTAACTTCTTTCGCTTTAATTCAAAATCAATATCATGATCATTTGAGAATTTTCTTGGATTGCTATTAAAATCCATACCTATTAAGGTAATACTCTTTGCCCTCATTTCTTCAGCCAAAAAGACACCTCTATCCCCGTCAGTAAATCCTCCAAAATTATATACGTTCTCAGTTGGCATTACCTGAGTCGTACCTATTATTTTTCTAAATTTAGGAACATTTTTTTCCAAATTCTCGATATTATCACCATGAGCATGGATAACCATTATTGCTCCCAATTTTTCAGCCATCCTTAGATATTTTGGATTTCCATCAAGATCCGAAACGACTAAGTCTGGTCTAATCTTCTTATTCAATAACATCTCAACTACGCCATCGGCAGCTATCTTTACGTATTTTTTATTCTTCTTAATAAACTCAATATTTTTTTCCAGACTTGGACCTGCTCCAATTACAAGTATTTCCTTTCCTTCTATTTTCTTTTGTATTTGAGACACTCGTAATGCTTTCCTCTTTATCATATTACTGAGCATTTCGGCAGCCTTCTGATCTTTTTCGGTACTATATCCATATTCCATTCTAATCTGCTGATAAAAAGGGAACCATTCTATGAATTTCACATCTAGAAATAAAAGAAGGTTATTAATAGATAGATCCCCTTAGAATATCAGAAAACTCGTTTTAAAGAACCTAAAGAACTTTAATGATAAGTAAATGAACAAATCAGATATTTAAATAAATATTATAAAATTGAAGATAAATTACACGTCATGAGCTGCACATGAACTTTTTAGTATCGGTGGCTTTATCAAATCAGCGGTTTAGACGGGTCTTGACATTCCATAAGGTATTAAAATGATGTTGTTCCTCCTTATTTAATGAACAAATCAATCTATTTTGCAAGTGTGACCCTGGTGTTGGCATTTGCACTGATTTATGTGTCGGTGGCTAATGCTCAAAATGCGACGACTAATGCTTCAAACGCGATGGGAAATGCGAGTGCAAAGGCAAATCAAACTGCAGGAAATGCCAGTGCAAAGGCAAATCAAACTGCATCAGAACTAGGAAAGAATGCCAGTAAAGTAGGAGGACAAATCATGAATACGACTGAAGACGTAGGCAAGAAAATAGCTGGTGGTCTAGGCAGCTTACTTGGTAACGCCAGTGAAAAACTGAAGCAAGGCTCAAAGTAGCTATCTCCTTCCAAATATTTTTTTCAAAAAACTTTCTGCTTGCGTTTGCCGCACATTTCTTCCAAACCTTTAACTTTTTTATAACTTGTTGAATATTAATAGGACAGAACCAAAGTAGAGTTCTTTTTCATCCGTTGGGCCTGGTCACGTTCGGAGTACCAATCTACCATGGCCCGACGCAAAAATAGTTTAGCGTTAAAGTCTGACGTCCTGTGCGATGATTAACCATTTTTCTATTTATTCCCTAATGCGATAAATCGGATTCGGGGCTTAGATTTATTCTAAACCTTGTTTTGATACTAAAACTAACAAAATATTCTTATATTATGGCACAAATAAAATGAAATCACAATATGTCATCGCAACGTAGAGGATATATTGCAATAATTGATGATGAGAACGACATAGTGGAACTTTTTTCAGAAGCATTAAAAGCAGCAGGATTTAACGTAAGAGATTTCCATGACCCAGTCACGGCACTTGAGCATCTGCACAAACATCATTCTGAATATCTACTGGTACTTACCGATATTCGTATGCCAGGTATGGATGGACTCCATTTAGCTAAATTAATTCACCAAATGGACAGTAAAGTTAGGATCATATTTATGTCAGCTTTTGAAATTTCTGACGATAATATAAAAGAAACTCAAATTGATGAATTTATCAAGAAGCCGATTCATATTGCGGAGTTAGTAAATGTCATAAAAAATAATTTAATACAAGCACATACTTCTTAACCACTAGTTATTACGACTAGCTTTTAATTAAATCCCCTTTGCAGCAACTTATTCCTGAGATAGGCATCTATATTTCTCAACACGTTTGTATTACCTTCTACATATTTTTCCATATCGGGATGGCTGTAGCTGACTTCGAGATAATTTATAGAGCTATCGGAAGAAATGTATTCAAATTCAATACATATGTTTCCATCTTTAGAATCCGCATATTTCAGGAATGCTACCTCTTTTAAACGGATTCTATCATGTGCATTATCTCCCTGCTTAGTGTCGCCCACGAGCTTCCTCAACCTACCTGTCCAATGCCTCGGCCATTTGATTCAATATCCAAGCGACGTCACTTTTCCGGACAAGATATCCATTTGAATTTAAAAAGTTCTTAACCCTCTCGAATTCCTGGCCTTCCATTCTAGTCTATCTTTAACATTCTATTTATGACTTGGTGAGTAACTATTTTATAATTTGCTAACTTCAACGGCTAGCATGAATCTCCAATTAGACCCTTGAGTTGTATCAGGTAAAATTCACGCTCATTGACGAAAGTAAGGTTTTAACTTATTAAACATTATATCTCTGTTAGGCATGATAAAACGGGGCGCTCTGTCGCTTTATGGTAATTGGGCCTTTTAGCAGCAGAAGCAATAAAAAGAGATTTTATTGGGCTGAAGCATTGCTCTTTGCCAGCCTTGTACACAAATCTAAGTGCCTCTTTTCTTCCTTTAAATTTACCTCACCTTTCTTCTAACTTTATTTTAGTCGTCTTTTTATTCTTTTAGTTCCTTCTTTTCTATAACGTTACCAAATTCATGCTTCTTTTCTTCCTATGTTTCTTTCTTCACGTCGTCCATATTGTTATGTATTTGACAGCATTGCTTAAAATATTTCCAGTCGTAGTTTTTATTTAATCTAAATGTTTAGAAATTCCGTACGGACGTAGGGGTTATTTTCCTGATATTTAGTTTATTGCTTCTTTACTACTCATGATATCTGATAAATAGAAACGGCATGATTGACAAAATTTTCATGTTCAAAGGTAACTGGCACTATAAAGAGGACATTAAACAAGAACTTGAGCAGGACAACAATTACAATTATTACAATTATAACAAGAGCTATATAGATAAGTGTGTTTAATACCATGTTAACCTAATGTGCATAATAGTATAAATAAAGGTTAAAACTTCATAGTCAGAATTTGTATTCTTAAAACTAAGAACAGAGGGCAATAGTGGTTTTGACTGATTTCTCGCCTTAGTTTATGTCTAAATTTGATTTATTTCTGATAAATGGAATTATAAATTCTTTTTTCTGTTCTAAAGATAGGTCTATGTCCGAAGAGTAAAAAAGGAAAGGTTTTGATAACACAAGGATAGGAATTAATCCTTCCTATAAAATTGAGCGTCTTCCTTACTTATTGAGAACCAAACTTTGTCTCCATCAAAACGTTCAACTAGACTTTTTGGGAGATAAAATTTGTCTAGGTCAACAACTCCTTTTTTGGTAACGACGATATCGGGTTCTACCTCGTGTACTTCACCCAAATCGTAATCATCCAGTCCCCTTGCTTCCTTTTTTATGACCTTGTCCCAGTCTATTGTTTCGTTCATACATTCTTCTATAACAACATTTCATATAAAGATTGAAAGACCGTAACGTGTGCCAAAAATTAGACCTTTATGATTCAATGCTCCGAACTATTCTGTAAGGTCGGGCTGAAGATTTTTCAGATGATGAGTTGAAGAAGATTACTAATTAATGATTATACTCGTCGAAGACTAGGAGTTAATAAAACAAATTTAATTTTATTCATTACCTTGTTAACTCTACAAGCAGGAAGATGGCCCCAGAGACACCCAATGCAATAATAAGGCCCTTCCAAAAATCCGTTAAAAAGTCGCTCTTCATTTACTTACTTATTTCTCCATATTCTCCAGAAACTTCGGAGTAACCTTCTAGCCATTTGGTTTGTAGTAACAGTCATGCTAATATGGCACACTTGACAGAAATTCACTATACTCAGACTTTTTTCGTTTTTTCTTTTTCGTTGAGTACCATATCAACATAATCCTTAACTTTTTCTTCCCAATCAGTCTGGATACCGCTTTCTTCTTCTAGACTGGTGGAGAGATTTTTTTATTGATGACTTGACACTTTTCTGTATTTCACTCTCCATTTGTGACTTGACCATATTTTTTAAGAACCGTAATTGTTCCGATATTTTACTAGAAAATTATTCTAAAAACTCATTAGGAAGGATATTTTCTTTGAAGTTCATAAGCACCCAATTGAGTATCCACTTCTTTAATAAGATCGTGTAAAGCAATTGGCTTCTGAAGAAACCCATTTATTATTTTCATTTTAGTATATTCTCGAAATTTCTTATCATCAATTTCAAATGCAGTCATCAATATCGTTCTTACGAAGGGATTCGAATCCCTTATCTTTTTAAAAATTCCATGCCATTCAAGCCAGGCATTTTAAAGTCAGATATTACCACCAAATAAGCATGTTCATTAACGTGAAAGTGTTCTAGTGCCTTGATAGGATCCGTAAAAGTAACTACTGTTATTCCTCTAATACTCTTTAAGGCCTCATGAAAAAGAATAGTGGTATCTAAATCATCATCTACGATACTAATAATTCTATTAGTAGACACTAGTCCACACTTCCAGTAGCCTAAACACCCAATCCACCAGATTTTTTGTTAAAGGTTATTATACTAATAAAATTTTTTTTTATTTTCTAACGTGAAAAGTACACCAGTGGGATTAGAGCCGTACGCGATAACGGACGAAAATAATCCCACCGGCTAACGTATGGCGATTTCAGAACCTCTACGTCATTCATTCATTGGCAATAAAATTTAAATAAATTTACTGGTGGGACCATCGGGCAAAGAGCATTATGAGTGCAGGCCCCACCAGCAGTGAATAGTCTAATTAAATATGCTCAAAAAAGTATAAAATAATTTTAGTAAGTACCGGCGGGACTGAAGGCACTCGATAGTCCCGACCGTCCCCAGTGATATCGGCGAGTAGAGTTAATGGAATTCGAGTTAGCGATATAATAATTTGGCTTAACTTACTTCCATGACCCAATAAAAAATCAATCAAGTTTAACTAATTAATAAATATTAAAATCTACAGACTGTACATGACAAACAATAAGACATTCGCACTAGTCTTAGCACTAGCAATCTGCACAATGATGAGTGGTGTGATAGCAATGCAAATAACCGCCGTATTTGCACAGGGCAATGTTACTCAAGCAGGAAATCAAACTGCTAACCAAACCGGAAGCCAGTCATCGGCAGCAAATTCGTCAACTCCTCCCCCAACATCTGGGCAACAAGCAGATACACCCGGATATTAAATTAACTGGGAATTAATATCAGCCCAAATTTTTTTTTGAGTTGCAAAGCATTATCAAAATGATTAAAGTACACCAGTGGGATTAGAGCCGTACGCGATAACGGACGAAAATAATCCCACCAGCGAACGTATGATGGTCTGAAGTCTACGTCGTTAATTTATTGACAATAAAATATAAAATGATTTTAGTAACCGATTGGAATAATTTTCTAGGTTTTTAGTCGTTCGTTTTCGTTTTGTTCTGTAATCCATCCGGCATGAATAAGTTCGTTTGTTTCTGAGTCTAATTCCTCTTTTGACTGGTGGCTTTCAGCATCAGCCAGCCGTTTCTTAAAGTCTTCAATCCAGTTAAGCATCTCGTCGAGATAATTTCCGTCTACAGTTTTAAAGAAGGTAGCATCGAAGACTTTTGTATTTTCTGGTGGATTTTCCAGTCGATCTTCCACCCTTTTCATTGAGAACATATCACGCAGATCTACTGAAAGCGACTTAAGTGCATGTTTGTCCTTCGCTGTAAGATTGAATTCCATTGTCAATTAATCACGACAATAACTAATAAAACAGTTTAAGTTATAAAGAAAAATCAACAAATTATTTGTATAATAAATAGTTCTTACCTACGTTGCGATAATGCTTATCTTCTTTCATAATCTCTTAAATTGTCCTTTGCTAGGTTTTCTAATGTCTTTGCGTAGTTTGCATTTAACCGTGAAAATTCTAGTGCATTATCTCTTGTGTGTTGTATTGTTGTTTTCCAGGCCTCCATGCTGGCAAACATGAAGTTGTTTGCTATTCTATTTGCGGCTACTGTACTATCGGTAATGTTGCTAACTGTTCTTGTATAGTTTTCGGTAAGCCTATTGGGTGACACCCAATACGACCCGTACATATTTTGCAGGTTTTCCATGTACGGGACCCATACTGATTGAACCGAGTTGATAACCTCTTTTTGCGATTCCAGAAAGTTATCTGCAATATCTTTTGTGGCTTGAATGGATTGTTCTTGATATTCGTTAACGGCCTTCGTAAATTGTGGAACCTGCTTTTTTGCTTCATCTGTTGTCTTGTGTACTGAAGATTTAGTTTCGTCTAGAGTGATGTTGGTGTTCTCCCTAATTTCTTTATTTTTTTCGGCCGCTAATTTTTCTATTTCCTTTTTCTCGGCTTCTGTTGGTAACTTTGCTTTTAGTTTTTCAGTCTCCTCTTTTTCTTTCTGCCTATTTGACGACATGTACCTATTCGCTGCACAAAATATTATTTATAAGTTAAATTTTAGTCGAACGATTGAAAAAGAGAAAGACTTCGATATTAAACAAGAACTAAAAAAAGGAAATATTGTTACGATAATTGATAGTACTTTAGATTATTAAAAACTGGCGGGCCGACGGAGAGAGACACTGAGCAGACAGCCCACCAGGTAAGGCGTTTTACGGGTTTATAATCATCTAAATCCAACAAAATTATAAAAAAATTAAAGATCGATTAAATTAAACGTTTGACCAACTAGCCTAGACTTGAAATAAAGTGTTTCGGACGACAGCACAAAATAATATATTTTATTTTGTATCTGTCATTCCACTTTTCTTAAATTTTTCACGTGCTTCAGGACTATCTGTACCGGTTTGGCCTTCGTCTGCAATATCTGTACCTTCATCTCTTTTAACTGCCGTTGGCTCGTGTTCCGCTATATCCTCAGGATTCATCGGTTCCTTACCTCCTGCTTCATTGTAATCTCTTTTTTCTCTTTCTTTGTCTGAGCCTGTGTACGTATCAGGGTCTACAACATCCTTTGCAGTATCTTCAACTTTGCTTCCGGCTTTTTTGAGTCCCTCTTTCACTTTATCGAATGTGTCTCCCATAGTAGATGAATTACAATAAATTATTTAACACCTCAACGGCATCGGAATGTAAAATAAAAATTATCTGAGTGCAAATTCATTGCAACCTTCCTTATCTTGGCGTCAAACATGTGAATTAAAAGTATTAAATAATTCCTTAATTTCAAACATGGTAATTATATTTACTTTCTTTTCCCGTTAGGGGCGAATCCATTCAAGGTTATAACGGCCATATCACTAGCGATATTAATAATCAAAATTGTACTTATAGCATTGTTTTGATAATAATGTTTATTGCTTACCTGGTCTCTAGGCATCTTTAATTATTGTGAGTGAGGTGATTAAGTAAAATATTAGGAAAACTAATTCTTTGGATTATATTCTCCTTATGCTATTGGAAACATTGAAGAATATACGACGGTAATGAATAAAGAAATTGATAAGGCAAAGCAAGAAGAACAACAACAAAAAGAGATAATCACTACAAAGTTAGTGATAACAATGGTAACGGTAGCGATAGTAAAGATTGCTGTTCTAGTCTTATGGATCTAAGATTCAAGTCCTCATTGCAAATTTAAAGCAAGATACAAGTCTAACATAACACCTAGAGCAAATCATCACATAAGCAAACCAAAAACTGAGTTAGTCTCTTGCTTACAATAGTCGCAGACTGTCTTACTTCTCATTGAATAAATATGGTCAAAATAGGATAATCGGTTTAATTCATTTTACATCAAAACCTTTCAAGCACATTAGGGTCTTCCAATCTTTATATGAAATGTTGCTGTATTAAGTATAGATGAGCGAACCAATCGATTGGGAGAAAGTAATAAAAAAGGAAGCAAGGGGACTAGATGACTACGATTTGGGTGAGGTCGAAGAGGTAAATGACGAATCTGTAATAACGAAAAAAGGACTTGCTGACAAAGTGAAGTATTATCTGCCCAGAAGCAAGGCAGTAAAGTTCGATGGTCATAAACTGTGGTTCGAAGTCAGTAAAGATGAGGCCAAGGCAGCATACAGGCATGACGCCGATACTAAGGTAGAGTAACCTTATCGACTAATTTAATATATTATAACCTTTCAGACTTCTTTATTTCGATACAACAAACCTGATATAAAATCCAGTCTAGAATGCTTAGATCAATGGATCGGCTTCTATCGCAGAGTCTATTTTGTTTACCGTATCTATAATTTCATTCATTTTAGATTCAATAAGAGTACAGATCTGAATATCAGGATCCTTCATATTTTCTAGAACCCGATTTATTAATTCAATTCTTTTTATGAGATCTCTTTTGTGAGTACTTTCGTCTTTTTCTAAATTAAGCCATCTCTTACATTCTTCGATATCTTGGAGTAATGTTTGCTCTATCCCCATAGATTGAACTGGCAATATGAGAATTTAACATAAGAAGTTCTTTATGGAGAGGGAGATAGACAGCAATGGATAATAATAGCACTTGAAGAAATCAAATGAGCATCAAAAAAAAGGTATTGATTATAGTAATAGCCATTTTAGCAATAATTGGAACTATTTTCGCCGTGCTAATGGGTATATATTACTACATGATTCATACACTACAACAAAAACTTCGTGAAACGATGTCTAAGCATGATGGTCCTAATCCTAAACTACCAAGTCAAAATGTTAGCAATGTCTCTAAGATTTTCTTCAAATTCCCTTTCCATTTCTCTCCTCATCTCTTCAAGTCCTTCAAAGGGACTATTTAGAAACAGACCTCCGTGTAGGTGATAATTAAGATGGGTTGTGGCCTCTTGATTTACAAACGCAATTCACTTCGGGGTCACATTCAGGATGTCTATGATGCAGACACGGCTCACATACTTTTTCTTTTTCTCTGTTTACTTCATCTCGTTCCAATTTATCACTTAAGTCTTTAGTCAGCATGATATAAAAAATAGAGGTAATATTGAGGAATCTTGAGGTACATTTGAATTTTAAATGTAAAAACTACTATACAGTTTGAAAGGTATATCATAAAATATTCTAGATTTCTACTCTCTTTCTTCCATCATCAGTTAAGTAACTTTTAGTCCGACCTATTTTCTTTATATAACCATCAGAAGTCAATTCGTCTACTAAATTATCCATTTGAACATCTATTATTTCGATTTCTTTTCCAATCTGAACTATGTCAATACTTTCATTCCCGTTATTTACTGTCTTTTCATAGAGTTTCCTAAGAAACTTATCTCCGATTCTTTCTTCAGACATAATAGAATATTGACTTAATGACGCTTATGTCTTTCAATTTTTTCCAGTCTCCCACCCTAATATTCCCTTGCTATTTTAAATCCTCATATTACGAATTCGATGTATGAGTATAGAACAAACACTACTCCAAGAGATGGAAGAATCTAAAAGATCGTTCGAAATACAAAAAGAGGTTAATCGTTAATACTATTCAATGAAAACACGACACATACGCGGGAGTATCGATGCGTGACTTGCTTGGGAATTTTGTAATCGTATAGTTCCCTGTATAGGATTTATATCTCCGAACTTCAGACCTGTTGTAAAGTTAATAACTGTTGCACTATTTGATTCTGGTTTAACTAGCGGGACGCCTGACAAGACCAATTATCAACGATCGTCCCACCGGCCCCATGAAACGTATGTACGAAGAGTTGGAAGGATCAACGGTACAAAATATAAGAACTTGCCTTACCTAAGTTACCCCTTAAATAATTTTGGTAATGGCAGGAATAAATTCTAGGCTTTTACTGATTCGTTTTCGTTCCGGCATCAACAAGTTCCTTAGTCTCTGAGTCTAATTGCTCTTTTGACTCTTTGCTCTCCTCAGTCATATCCTGACGGCTTCAGACCTATCGAACTAGCGGTACCTTCGAATCCCAGGTGTTGCGACTTTGATACAAGTCCCTAGGATTTATTTGATATCAATAGTAGTAACTTTTTAAAAAACGATTCATCACCGTATTCTCGGAGTATCCAGATCAAGGTGGAAACGGTATAAACAGGCAGAAAGTCCCCAAACGGTACGAATTCAGCGAGGTTCATAATAAGTGAAACCTTACTTTTAGTAATCGAATATAATAGACCGGTTACTACGATATCAAACACATCACCAACTATTGGAGTGCTATATCAATGATATTCCCAAGGCAAAAGCTGCAGTTCTGAAACTATGTTTGGTTTTCTTATTTATTTCCTTTTTTGTTATTTCGCCCATGGAGAATTTACCCAATATAAAATGGATCTATTTTGGATAATTTAAACCGGGTCGCCCGAACTTCTCTGGTTCTTATCTGTTTTAACCGCAGCGGGTTCATGTTTTGCTATATCCTCTGAATTCATTGGATCCTTTCCTCCATCCTGATCACTCTAATTTCCTTATTCTCCTCTGAACATAGATATGTATCAGAATCTGTTAGTTTCTTCGCGGCGAGTTTAACATCATCTTCATCTTTCACTTCTTTGATTGTATTTTCAACTGTATCTTCAACTGTATTTTCAACTGTATCTTCCACTGGATCCTCCATAATAAGTTAGATACAATAACTTATTTAACACTTCAACATCCAACGTTACTGCAAAGTTATATCCCTATTCCTACTGCGTTACTTAAAAAAGGACGGAGAACCGGTAGTCGAGTCGAAAAATAAAGGAGGTGGATCCTTACTCGGAAGCGGCGTTGTCCTTAGCCAGTTTTGTACATAGAGCCAGATGTCGTTTTTCTTCCTGGAGAATTGATCTTACTTTTGTTCCGAACTTTTTATTTTTTACATCTTTTGCGACGCTGGCCAAAACTTCATAATGCGTTACTTCTCCTCCTTCTGCCAAACATAAGAACTCTAAGGCTTCCTGCGTATCGGGGTCATTTCCGAGATAAGTTTCCATTATTTCAGACGCCTTCCCGGCTGTTTCTTCGGCCTTCTCATTGATAGTATCTTCATCGAAGCCTTCGCTTTCAACAAGGTCCTTTACAAGATCCTCCATTTCTTCTTCCTGCTGACTTGCTTCGTCTTTCATTTTCGATAACTTTTTCATTTGTTCAGGTTTCAGTAGACCTTTTGAATCCAAATCTTCTACACCCTTTTGCGCTGCTTTTTCCAAACCCAGGGCTTCACCTATTTTTTCTTGTATCATTTCTTGATCTGCCATATACAAAAACTAGATGTACATTAAGACTTAATACTGATATTTACCAGAGCTAGCACACAGACTAGGCGCTTAACTTGGTTTTTTGTTTCAAAACTCTGTCAAGTCCTGGAGCATATTCCTGTGGTGCCTCCGGCATTTGCGGAATATCAAATCCTTCTGGAAGACCATCTAATGCTTCTAATTCGCCATCGCCGAATGGAGATGAACCTGTGAATATTTCGGAGAGACCAGATGGTTCATTAGAAAATGTCCACTGTTGATTATGCAAATTCCTATCTTCAAGTTCCTTTACTTCAGGCATTTTTGAACTGTCAGTCTTTGGTACTGGGAAGGTCTTGTCCCAATTTACTCCAAGTGATTCTAATGCTTTGGCGAAAACTTTCTCATGTGCTAGATCTCTTACAATCAGATATGAAACAGTTGCACGAAATGACTTATTGTCACTCATAGCGTAAAGTCGACACTTTTGAAGCCTTCCCGTACATTCAAGCATAAGATTATAGAGTAAATCCAAAACAAGGTTTCCACTGTTGTAAACGTAAGAACCTGACCACGGATTACCTGCGGAATCTACGGGCATGGCTCCTTGCGATGCTACTAGAAAATGATGAATATTACCTGCCTTAAGAGCAATTTCCAATGGTAATTGGTTTGGAGGTTGTTCAGGGGTAGAACCATCAAGTAACATTCCTATTGTGGTAGAAATTAATTCTACGTGACCTATCTCTTCTGAAGCAACACTCTTTATAAGATCTTGATAGGGCTTTGCCTTCCCTCTAAAGTTAAAATTTTGGAATAAATATTGCATCATAGTGCGCATTTCTCCGAATTGACCGCCTAGGCCTTCTTGGAGAGCATTTGCTGCTAGGTTGTCGGGCTTGTCCTTTGGTAACTCGTTAGCGAGTTTGTTTACAGATATAAACATGATATTAAATGCATTACAAAGTTTATCTATGTCATCTCTTATGGTTTTATTACTTTGAAGACATTAACTAAACGATATCTCTTTCGTGCTTGTTCCGGTACCAGATTTCATAGAACTAACTGAGTTCTATCAATTATCGCCAATCAAAGTGTCTCTTGCCATAGAATACTCTTCCGGTCCAAGTAAATCCATATGAGTATGGAATGTTCGTCCGAGACTTTCGAAGTAGCTCTTGGACTCAACTGATGACACAGGTACAATCCCATCATCAGGACCAGGGATATAGAAATTTCCGCCATTGCCAAATCCCCAAAAGTCTGGCAACCAATCTCCACTTATCGTAAAGTATTTGGTATGAACATTTCTCGGGGATTCCTGAACACCTGCCCCGGGTCTCATATCATAAATTGCTGGAGCACAAACGCTATTTAATAATGTAGACGGAGACCCTGCGTTTGGGGTTCCAATCATAATTAAACTAGCAACATCATCGGTTCCAGTAGCCAGGTAAGCTCGTGCATCTAACCCTCCCTTACTATGGGCCGCAATGTTTACTTTCGTATAATCTGTTGAGTTCAAAAACTTTTGAATTATCCTTTGTAATTCAATAGCGTGAGCAGCGGCGGAACCACACTCATCGTCATTGGTAAACGTTACTGTGTAAAATGGAATGCCATCCTCTGTCAAGAGGTTCTCCCAAGTACGCCATATTGTTACGTCCTCAAGATAGCCATGCAATAGGAGGACAGGAAGCACTGAGGTCTCAGTATATGCCACCTGCTGAAAGCCGAGGGGAATTACAAATACGCCAATAATTGCGCATAATATTGGAAGTCCGTTTTTTTGATTCATATTAGCAACACAAGATTATTCTGAAGAGAACGTAAAGCAAATCGTACACGAGATTTTGCAAGAGCCCGGTGCAACAATAAAGCCCTCCAAAAATCCTTTAGAAAGTCGCTTTTCATTTTATTCCTTCACCTAATTTTTTACAAAATATGTGTGCATACATCTTACGCAGTATAACGAAACAGTATTTTAAAGATTATTATTTGATATTGAAACTTTTCAAAAAATTCTTAAGTGATTTTAATTTTCATTATAAGATATGACAGTAGAAGACAAAAATATGGAATTGATGAAAACGCTTGATGATGCATGGAATTCCCAAGATTGGGATACATTTAAGGTGCGTCATGCTGACAACGTAGCGGTATTCTGGCCTGGTCAGGCCGAGCCAACAAGAGGAGTAGATAACCACCATGAAGAGTCAGTAGCATTTTTTAAAATGTTTCCAGACAATCATCTTGTCAACAATCCCTACAAGATATTCTTTGTGGATGGTGACCATACTTGTTCAGTAGCAGATTTCACAGGGACGTTCAACGGTCCAATGCAAGGTCCTGGTGGAAAAATAATCCAACCGACAAACGAGAAATTTCATCTGGAGTTTTGCACCGTCGCGACTTGGAAGGATGAGAAAATAACTGAGGAGAGACTGTTCTATGACCAGGTTAGTATGTTAAAGCAAATAGAAGTCATGCGGTAAACTAATACAATAAATCGGTCATCGTTTTATAGGTTTCACAATTTATGGTGTGTCATATGTTTTCCTGAGCCGTTCTTAAAGAAAGGATCAAGTCTGTGTGTTCTGCAGGACTGGCAAGTTAATTTTTATTTATCTTCCCCTTCACCAAAGTCAAAATGAGTAATTCTATACTCAAATTCTCTGCATTTTACGAAAATTACAGACTTTTGTTTTCCTTCTTTCGTGTCCTTCTACTCTTCTTTTGTCTTGGCTGATTCTGTTCTCTTCTAGCAATATAATTATCGTTTTCATCTAATCCGGCATTTTCATTTACATTTTTCATATGATGTTCTGATGTAAATGGTGGGATCTCTTTCTTTTTCTTCTTTTCCTTCTTTCTATATTCTTCGTAGCCCTTATTACCGTATGTAGAGGGAGATTTTACATTCTCCTCAGAAGCTTCAGTATTACTCATAAAATCTTGATGAACAACATTCTATTTATTTGGTAACTAAGTAACTATCTATGGTATTTGCTTTCTAGCTTCTGTATCTTTGCTTCTAAATCTGAGACATTCAGAATATATCTATTAATACATCCATTTTAATGATATAATATGACATCGATAAAAATATTTAAAAATCATGACAGCCAAAACCTAGAAAACGATGTTAACAAATTCTTGAAAGGTTATGAGAACTATATAACAAGCGTGAGCCTAATGACCTTCATATTGGACCAAAGACCGACTTTTCTAGCGGTAGTTAGTGTACTAGAAGAAAAAATATCCCCAGTAAACGTGGAAACTGCTGATAATAAGTAAACTATCTATAAATAATGAAATGAAATTTTCACGACAATGGAGAGGAGAAAATGACTAGACATAACAAAGATAAATGTAAAAGGTACAATTGCCAAGAATGCTATAAAGAAAGATTAAAGGAACTTGAATAAATGACCAAAAGAGAATTTATTTATTTTATTTAATTGAGAGTTTTAAGATAGTTATTTAATATTGTGTCCCTTTAAACTAAGCCTTAATCCATCCAGTAAATCATCGTAACTTGTTTGTTCTTTGTCAAGGATTAGTTCACGAGCATAAGCAGTCCTTAGACTAGTAATTAGTTTATCATGTTGCTATGGTAGTGCCAAATAACCCTCGTTTATCATCATAACTTTTAACCTGTTTCATCAAAGATAGACAAAAGGCATTAGATGCAATAAAAGTCCCTGATCTCAAAAATAGTCGCATAAAGTCGCAGTTAGCGCAATAACGGAAGTATTTTATTCTTAATATGTAGCACCTTTCCTCTCATAAGATACGTTCGCCAAGTAGTGTCAATTAAGTGTCAATTAAGTGTCAATTATGTTAGTAATCTCTAAAGTAGTCTCAATTAAGATTCCATACATCTAGAATAATAATTAAAGTTGTGGTTTTTTAATTAATTCAAAGAACACGTAATGTCACTAATTGAAAGTTGAAAAATCTAGAATTGATAGTTAGATTTGATAATCCAGAAACTTTTCAAGAAAAGAAATATCCAAGAGAATGGGATGATTTAGATTGAGAATTAGGCAATAATAACACTCCTTTCATAGCGTGCCTTCGTTGTGGTAAGAGGTTAACTACTTTTGACATTGTTAATTTTCAAGGAAAGTATTGTACTCAATGCCCTAATGCACAACGAGAAGGTAAGTAAAATGAATATTCCGTTATTAATAGCCGTGATATTGATATTGATAGCAGTTCCAATGCTAGCCTATGTATTTGCTTTATCAGATGATAATTGCCATTCTATAATGTATGGCGATCTGATGAAAGAACAGTATACAAACAAGACTCTATTACTGACAGAGAATTACTGTAATTAAAATGAATCTTTCAAACTTTTTTATTTTGTTTTTACAAACATACTATTAAGTTAGAAAATGTCAAGAAAAACTATAGAGGTAGACTCTGATCAATCATATCAGAGACTTGAGGAGTTATCGAAACTTATAATTCGACTCGATAAGAATCCAAAGAAAACGAGGAAGGAGCAAAACACGATTAAGAAAATTCAAAATATTAGGGATACGATACAGGATTCGGCTCTATATGCGAAACTGAAAAAAGCGTACAGTAACGGCAGGATATTTGTCTTAACTGTTTTCCAAGCCGAAATGGAGATAAACAAATAATTTTATTCTTTAAATTTTAAACTTCAAGAATAATATCAAGAACAGCTTATCTTCATCTTCACCTTCATCCCTGGACCAGGACAAGGACCATGACGAGGACCAAAACAATCAAGAAAATTAGTTTAAAACTTTACTAAGGAGTGAAACGTCAAGAAAATAAGTGAAAATCATAGTTCTTTTGGTTTGTAGTTTACTGTGTTCACTTTTAACCAGCAGCGTTTTCGAAGCCTTTGCGGCATTGGAAGATGATCTAAGAAACACCGCTATCTTAACTAGACAGAACATGAGAACAACACCAAGAACGTATGTTAGGCACGGTAACGGTAATCGCAAGAAGGATATCATATCACTGAGAAATGCAACAGCTACAACTGTTCCGTTTCCAGATCTTTTTGCAGGCAGAATAATCGGCTTGGAGTCTGCCCAACATTTCGAAATAGAAAGATATTCAATCAGAGGTTCAGCGAAAAAGAGTTCTTATTTACAGAATATGATTTATAGTACCATTGAAAAAATCGTTTACCGATCAGCGTTGAAAATGAAAGAGTTATCTCAAAAAGGAACTATTGATTATGTTCTTATAAAGGCTTCGAGATCAGCTAACAAAATTAGTGAATGGAATTAAACTTTACACTAGGAAATTTCTATTTTTTCGCGATTGTTGTATCTTCACCAAGACAAACAAATACAATACATAACAGTAATTTGAAAAGATCTAATCAGTATTTTATATATATTGTCGCTTGGCCACTGATTGCATTTACTGTATGAGTTATCAATACGGAATACAATCGATAAATATAAAGAGATACTGATTATAACATTGTCGCTAAAGCTAAGTTCTTTAATCAAGGCCACTGCTAAACCTAAACAAAAACCAAGTGTTGAATCTAGATCCAACGAATTAATCTTAATACTCAATCCAAATTCTCAAGGTGGAACAACAGGAAAAAACTGGGAATTAACTTATGAAAAAATAAAAAAATTTCTGCCATCGCCTCACCGAATCATATTCACAAAAAAGGCTAATGATGGAACGAATCTCACACGCAAATTACTAGAAAAAGGGCACAGCAATATAGCAGCTATAGGTGGTGATGGCACAATAAATGAAGTTGCGAATGGATTTTTTAATTTTAAACTCAAAAATAGATCGGCTCTGGATCCCATGAAATTCAGACCCGAGCGAAGACTAAGTCCAGTGAACGCTAAAGCAGCACTATGGATCATACCGTCTGGTAGTCGCAACGTCCTCGCATCCTCTTTGGGGATTATGCATCAAGGTATCGATTCTTTTAGACGTATCTCACAGATGAAAAAACGCAAAATTGATGTGATTGGCGTAACTATAGCAGATAAGGATAATCCAACAGGAACTCGAAGCAGGATCGTGCTAAACGCTGCAGAGATGGGAGTAGGCGCTGAGATAATCTCCAGGTCCAAAATGATGAGAGGCAAAATAAACAGCAGATTTCTTTCCACTATCGCAGGAGTTGTTTCTACATTACCTACTTACGAAAGTAACGAATGTGACATCATTATGGATGGTAGGAGGAAGATAACTAGTAACATAACTATGGCAGTAGTGGCAAACGGTAAGTTTTTGGGTGGCGGATTCAACGCAGCACCAAGAGCTAAAATCACTGATGGGAAACTCGACGTAGTTATAATGAAGAGTTCTGGAAGCTTTAAAATGCTCCAAAAACTTGTAGAAATGAAAGGTGACAGTGAATATCTTCACGAAGAGGATATCCTTTATTATCAAGCATCGCAGGTAACCTTCCTACCAAAGAATAGAAATATGACTGTATCTTTGGATGGTGAACCTGTCGGAATACTTCCTGCTGTATTCAAACTCTATCACAATGCCTTGACAATCAATAGTGAGGGTCGTCATCAATAGGCTCCATAATGGTGGGAATACTATTTTTTGCAACAATAGTTAATATGATGAAGAACATTTTATTAGTTGGAGACTTTCAGAATTGCAAACGATAATTACCTATAACGAAAATGAAGTTAAAGAACAAAAGGAATTTCAAAATATAAAACTCAAAGATAAAGCATGGATAGATCTGATAGATCCTACCGATGACATGATTAAGAGTATCGCAAGTTATTTTCGTCTTGATGAAAGTGCAGTTGAATTATTGCGCAGCAAGTCTAAAAAACCTCAGATTAGACTGCTGGACAAACATACATTTACGATCTTGTTAGATATTAAATTCAAGGATTCGCAGACAGTTGTTACTGAGGGTGTATACCTATTTTGTGGTAAGAACTGGCTGATTACTATCCATCCGTCTGAAGTAGATCTTGCAAAAAGCATACGCAAATTACTAGAGCATGAAAACAAAAAACTAGTGATGGATTCCATAGAAGCTTTATTCTATAGTGTCTTGTCGGAGTTGATTGATAGATATGAACAAGTATTAACGGCTGTTGAATTAACTATTACCGATCAGGAAGAGAAAGCACTAAGCGATCCTTCAAGAGAGACTATTCAATATCTTTCAACGCTTTCCAGGCAACTTATTGTGTTCAGGAGACACTTCTGGCGTGTCAGAGATGTGGTTAACTTTCTAAGCCATATGGAAAAAGACCAAAACGAGGTAAAATATATTCAGATGGCATATGACAACATCTCCCATCTTGTGGAGCTCGTCGAGTCTTATCGTGATACTATTAATTCTGTAAGAGATCTCTACATCGCAAACATCTCTTTGGAA
>Ga0193721_1000033_pt1 | contig 41873 bp, 31 predicted proteins | sample U2s2metaG_FD_145078 | JGI IMG/M metagenome (GOLD analysis project Ga0193721, IMG submission 145078) | Soil microbial communities from a riparian zone of the East river system, Colorado, United States - U2s2 | ecosystem: Environmental > Terrestrial > Soil > Riparian zone | place: USA: East River...
GCGGGCTTCAAAAAAAAGACTCAATCCAGCAATCCTTGCTGCTCTCGATGAGTGGGGACGGCGCACCGATTTTCTTCGCCTTTATCAGGCTGTGTATGTCGGGTTGCGCCTGCAAGACCTGGGAATAGGCCACGTTCATGCACACTTCGCCGGGATGGCGGCACGGACTGCGTTCTGGATCGCCAAATTTTTTCCGATCACTTTTAGCTTTACCGCGCACGCAAACGACATCTTTGCGCCAAGAAATTTCGAGATTGGTTTGAACAAACTTGTCAAATTAGCGCGTGCAATAATTACCGAGACGGAGTACTCGGAGAAGTTCCTGCGAGAGCGTTTCCCGGAATGCGCCGATCGAATCCACCGCGTTTACAACGGCTTGAACCTTGCCGAATTCGGGCGCGCGAATTTTTCTTCCGATCCGCCAATGATCGTTGCGATTGGTCGTTTGATCGTCAAAAAAGGCTTTGCCAACTTGATTCGGGCCTGCGCGCTGCTTGTTGAACGTGGAAGGCCGTTTCGATGCGAAATCTTCGGCGAGGGGCCGCTTGAGAATCAGTTACGCGTACAGATCGAAGAGTCAGGCTTGAAAGAGCTTGTTCAGTTACCTGGCGCAAAACCACAACATGAGCTAAGGGAGCGTCTCGCAACTGCGAACGTTTTTGTGCTGCCGAGCGTACCCGAGGCTGAGGGCGGCATGGACAATTTGCCCACAGTCATAATGGAAGCGATGGCGACCGGTTTACCGGTTGTTTCCACCAGGATCGGTGGAATTCCGGAGATGGTCATCGATAACGAAACGGGTTTTCTCCTGCGACCTGAAGACCCCGTAGCGCTGGCAGATGCAATTGAGAAAGTGATTTGCGACCGGTCGTTAGGTCAAAGACTTGGCCAGGCCGGTCTCGGGCGTGCGCAAATGCTTTTTTCGATTGAGAAAAACGCACGCGACTTATGCGCGCTGCTTGATGCTCATCGAGCCGGTTAAATCGGAGCCTGTGTGATGTCGAGCGAAGTCGAGACACCTCTAGCTGTTTGATTTTGAAAGTAGAGATTCCCCCGCTGTGGTCCGGAATGACAAAAGTCCCAGGTAAAGGATTTCCCTGTCCTACAACAAATCGCGGACGCGATCGACGGCATGCAGGTAAACGTGGTGCGGCCCGCCGCGCATCAGTTCTTCACTCATCAGGTTAACAGGATCGTTTTTTCCTGCTGGCATCAATTGTGACATGCGCTTTTCGCCCACTTTTCCGCGTGAAACTTCCAAAAGGTCTCCGTACTTGGCGTGAGCGACGAGAAATTCCACGTCGGCCGTGGTGACCGCGACCTCACTAATCGGTTCTCCAGGTCGTTCGCGCAGTTCGATATCGATCTTGGAGCCAGAGGGACTAACGAATGACAGCTTGTTGGGCATATCCGTTTTCCCACTTTGCCAGTCTAATTGTGCCGCAAGCCAACCGGCAAAGAGGACAGCCGTCGATCGATACCCAGGCGCGAAATCGATTCGTACACGATTAATTTTGGCCAGATTGTGATGTGAGGCGGGATGATCGAAGAATTGCGCGAGCGCGAAGCGAAAAGAGTCCAGGCGCGTCCAATTCAAGTCGCAAAAAACGATACGCTGATTAGCTTCCTCTTCCGCAAATTCTAATAAACCCATTTGTGCGCGAAAATCTTCCCATCCTTGGCTATCATAGATCACTCGATCGACCCATGGCCAAAGTTGGGAATCCATCGGTTCACGGAATTCCTCCTGCCACCAGAGATAGAACGGCAGATCGGAATCAAGATGTGAAAAAACAATGCTGGGTAACAACGTCGTACAACCGCCTTTGAGCAAAAATGAAATTTGTTCCGAACAAACCTGCTTGCTCCCGACGCTGCTAACGTGACAATGCGCGCTGATCCAGGCTTCCACACGGTTTTCTTTTGCATTGCAATCGGCTTCGATGACGATCGCGCGACAGGCGTGATTCTCGGTAATGTTTGCCATTAGCTGCGTATTTTTGCTGAGCGAGCCTGGCTCTTCGCAGTAAACAGCGAGGTTGACCAGTGATGCACGTGTCGCTGTTCCCTGGCTTTCCTGCCACAGTTTTTTGAGCTCCTGGTCGATCTTGCTGACTTCGACCGGAAGGCCTAACGAATATGTTTCAGCGATAGCAGGCATCGGTTACAGTCTTCTCCACGCGTGGCCGTCGCGGGCGAGCAAATCATCCGCGGCCTCCGGTCCCCAAGATCCCGCGGGATAAAAGAACAGTTCGGGCGCATCTTTCTTCGCGTGCCAGGCTTCTTCAATGGGATCGATGAAAGCCCATGCTTCCTCGACTTCGTCCCGGCGCGCAAAGAGGGTGGCATCGCCGCTCATCGCATCGAGCAGCAAACGTTCGTAGGCTTCGGGGCTCGCCTTACCGAAAGACGTTCCGTAATGAAAATCCATCTTCACCGGTTCGATGCGAAAGCTTGTGCCAGGCACCTTGGCGTGAATCGTTAAGGATATTCCTTCGTCTGGTTGAATGCGGATAACGAGGACGTTCAGCGCACGCAAATCTTTATTGAACAAGACTGCCGGCGCTTTTTTGAAATGAATGGAAATCTCCGTGGCTGATTTAGGGAGCCGTTTCCCGACGCGCATGTAAATCGGCACGTCCGCCCAGCGCCAGTTATCGATAAAGAGCCGTAATGCTACGAACGTTTCGGTTTGCGAATCCTGATTGACGTTTTTTTCCTGCCGATAGCCGACGACTGACTCACCGTTAATAGCGCCCTTGGCGTACTGAGCCCGCACGACGTTGACGGCGATTTCGTCGCGGGACCAATGGCGCAGCGATCGCACCACCTTGACCTTTTCATCGCGAATACTGTCTGCGCTGAGGTCTGTAGGCGGTTCCATCGCAACAAGGCACAGAAGTTGCAGCAGATGATTTTGAACCATGTCGCGCAGCGCACCTGCATGTTCGTAATATCCGGCACGATTCTCAACCCCGAGCGTTTCCGCTGCCGTGATCTGGACTTGGTCGACGTAGTGCGTGTTCCAGAGCGGCGCGAAGATCGCGTTTGCGAAGCGCAGCACCAAAATGTTCTGCGCGGTTTCCTTGCCGAGAAAGTGGTCGATCCGGTAGGTCTGTTCTTCACTAAAGGAATTGTGGATGACGCGATTGAGCTCTCGCGCCGAGGCGAGATCGGTCCCGAAAGGTTTTTCCACGATTACGCGAGCCCAGCTTCCTTCACACGTTTGGTTCAAGCCGGCGGCTTTCAGGTGCTTTAGAATCGGCTCAAATTGATCGGGAGACGCTGCAAAATAAAAGAGGCGATTTCCGCGGGTGCCGTGCTTCTTATCGATTTCATCAAGGCGTTTAGCCAACGCTTTGTAACCAGCTTCGTCCTCGAACTCGCTTTGGTGGTAAAAGATCGATGCCGCAAAATTTTTCCAAATTTCATCGCGCAGCGGCTGTCGTGAAAACTTGCGCATGGCTTCTTCGAGATCGTGTCGGAATTCGTCATCAGTTTTTGGACGGCGGGCAAAGCCGACGATGGTCACGGCTGGCGGAAGTTCGCCATCGGCTGCGAGGTTGTACAATGCAGGGACAAGTTTGCGATGGGTGAGATCGCCGGTGGCTCCGAAAATTACAATCGCGCATGGTTGCGGCACAGCGCGCGCAGACAATCCTTCGCGCAGCGGATTTGGTTCCGGTTGATCAGCGGTTCGATTCATGTGCGATACCGGCCTGTCATTCTGAGCGAAGCGAAGAATCTCTGATCATTTTCTAAATCAATCCTTCACAAAATCAGAGATGTTTCGCTTCGCTCAACATGACAGCGTCCTGTTTTGGGCGGTTTAGATGGGCAACGGAAATCTTCTCGTTAAATCGAGGACTCTTCGGTGCACTTTCTCCAGTGCGTCGGCATCGATGCGGTTCACGAGGACTTCGGCAATCAAATCTGCGATTTCCAACATTTCCTCTTCCTTCATGCCGCGGGTTGTGACAGCAGGCGTGCCGATCCGGATACCACCTGGCTTGAAGATAGGATAGGTATCAAATGGGATACCGTTTTTGTTAACAGTGATGCCGGCGCGATCGAGAACTTCCTGTGCTTCTTTGCCGTTAATTTCTTTTGGGCGAAGATCGACAAGCATCAAATGATTATCGGTGCCGCCTGAGACGATGCGGTAACCATGTTTGGCCACGCCGGCGGCCAGCGCTTTGGCGTTCAGCACAACCTGCCGTTGATATTCGCGGAATTGCGGTTGAAGCGCTTCGTGAAAGCAAACGGCTTTCGCTGCAATCACATGCATGAGCGGGCCGCCCTGCACGCCGGGAAAAACGGTTGCATCGATCTGTTTGGCGAATTTCTCTTCGCACATGACGATGCCGCCACGCGGTCCGCGCAGACTTTTGTGCGTGGTGGTGGTGACAAATTGCGCGTGCGGGATCGGACTGGGATGCTGACCACCTGCTACAAGACCGGCGATGTGCGCCATGTCGATGAACAAAACCGCGCCAACCGAGTCCGCGATTTGACGCAGTCGCGGAAAATCGATGATACGCGGATAAGCCGAGGCGCCAGCAGTGATCATTACCGGGCGGACCTCTTCGGCTTGTTTTTGCAACGCGTCGTAATCAAGTTGCTCGGTCTTCTCGCTAACGCCGTACTGCGAGACGGTGTAAAATTTGCCGGAGAAATTCGCGGGATGCCCGTGCGTCAGGTGGCCGCCGTGGGCCAGATTCATGGCCAGAATCTTGTCACCCGGTTTAAGCATGGAGAAATAAACCGCCATGTTCGCCTGGGCGCCGCTGTGCGGCTGCACATTTACGTGCTCGCAGCCGAACAACCGTTTTGCGCGATCAATGGCCAGTTGCTCGGCAACGTCGACATTCTCGCAGCCACCGTACCAGCGCTTTCGTGGGTAGCCCTCGGCGTATTTGTTAGTCAGCACACTGCCCTGGGCTTCCATGACTGCGCGGCTGGTGAAATTTTCGGACGCAATCAATTCGATGTTTTCGCGCTGACGTCTTTCCTCGGCCATGATTGCATCGAAGATCTCAGGATCGACTCTGCGCAAAGCGTCTCCGTAACGGGGTTGAGGTTTCAAACCGGTCAATCCAGTCTCGATGGGTTGAGGAGGATGATCCATCGAATGAGAAGATAGCTCGCGTCCGCGCGTCGCACCAGGCCGTACCAGTTCGCCTTGTTCGACGAATGCGAGCACGCTTGGCAAGGCATTATTGATGATGCGAGCACAATGTGCGTACACTTCGCGGCCAAGGCCGATTGGGTCGGGCAGATCGCGCCATACGGTAGTGCCGGGCTCTTCAAATTCGCGAAGCAAGAATGATTTTTCGGCGCCTTGAGGAAACAACGTCTGAATTGTCTCAAGGTGCGCACCGGTCATGGCAAAAACGTGTGTTGCTCGATCCACCAGCGCTGCCGTTAGCGGCTGACTGCGCAGGTTGCTAATGTCTGCGCCTGCTTCTGCGCAAACTTCAACTGCGTAAAGACTTGGCGGTTGGCCGTTCACTGCGTGCACACCGGCCGAAACAACTTCGATGTCCTTTCGGTTCCCAAGCAGACGGCGAAAAAGCCCTTCCGCAATCGGGCTGCGGCAGATATTACCCGTACAGACAAAGAGGACGCTTTTCACAATTCGGAAAGCGCGAGCGAGCGCAGTTCCAACCTAAAGTCGAACTGATCCAAGTCAATTTCCCTCGCAGGGAATAAGGGCTTTCCGCCGGTATCTATTAGCGCCAAAGGGCGCGGCATTCATCGCCAGCCTGGGGCAACGTCCCAGGATGGTGGTGTTCCCAAGATGTCAGCGCTGAAGGCGCGATTCATTTCCTCCATTGAAACGCGCTTTCAGCGCTTGTTTACGCAACGATTGGGATTCCTGGGGCGATGCCCCAGGCTGGCATGGGACAGCGCCTTTGGCGCTAAATAGATCGCTGATAGCCGAGAGCCTTCAGGACCGTGCTGATTCTACCCCCGCGGCAATTGCAGCCTGAACTTGTGCCAAATGTACAAAACCAAAATCGCCCCAACGATTGAAACAATGACTCCTCCGAGATGAAATTTGCCTCCCGCGCCAGGCGGATAAAACAGATGAGTCACCGCGCCGCCGATAATTGAGCCTATAATACCGAGCACGACTGTCCACGTGATCGATAGATGCGTATGCATGAGCGCCTTGGCCACACATCCCACGAGGAAGCCGACGAAGATATACCAAATGAGGTGAAGCATATTTTTTCCTTCTAACTTTTGCGATTTGAAAATCAATCCAGCAATAGCAAAATTCACGATTCGAAGCCACGCAAAAGAAATGACGAATGACAAAATGCCGGATGACGAAGGAAGTCCGAATGACAAATGACTAACGAGTAAGAGCGCACAAATGCCTTTTTGTTATCCGTTGCTTCGTCATGCCTTGTTCGGCATTTTTGTCACTTGGCGCTTCTCGCGGGCTGGTCTTGCCGCTATTATCTGACGGCGGATGACCATCGATACGCTGCGCCATGTGCCGTTGTTCGAGTCGCTGGATGACGAGGCGGCCGGGAAATTATGTCAGTTGCTGCAGAGCATCGACTGCAAAGCCAAAACGTCTTTGTTCCGCGCCGGCGACGAGGGAGACGCGATGTATTTGATCGAGGGCGGCAAAGTCCGCATTTCCGTGCAGACCACCGATGGACGCGACATGACGCTAACCGAATTGGGCCGCGGCGATTTCTTTGGCGAGATGGCGTTGCTTGACGGACAACGCCGCTCGGCGGATGCGATCGTTGCGGAGGATGCACGATTGGCGGTTCTTTCGCGCGAGCATTTTCTTTCCTTCGTGCGCAGCAGTCCGGACGTCGCGCTGGAACTGCTCACGGCGCTGGCCAACCGATTGCGGCACACCGACGAACTTTTGCGTCGAAGCGCGACCCGCAACGTGAACGTGGAAGAAGCGGCGCAGCTTACGTTTTCAGATCGTGCGGCCGACATCATCGCGGAGTTTGGCGGCAGTTGGAAATTCATCATTGCTGCGGTGCTCTTTTTCAATGTGTGGGTATTGATAAACACGTTGCTGCTGACCAACAACGGCTTTGATCCATATCCCTACCTACTACTGAGTACTGCGATTAACATGCTCGCCGTGCTGCAGGCGCCGATCATCCTGATGTCGCAAAATCGGCAGTCCCACAAAGACCGGCTTCGCTCCGAAATCGATTATCAAGTGAATCTTAGGAACGAACTCGCATTGAATGAAATTATCGAACGCTTAAGGACGCTCGAGCGCGACTGCCTGAAGCTGGCATCGGAAAAACAAGGCGAATAACGAAGGACTATCACCACGTTAAATCGTTAGAATGTCGCGGGAACTTAGCCTTCCAGTCTGTGTGTCCAGCGGGTTTGGTACCCGCTGGGAGATGAGCAGCGCAATGGACAAAAGGACGGATAGCGGAGTACAACTCCACCGGGGCGCACAGGCCAAAGCCCTATGTTCCGCAACTGTGTAACAATTCACGAATCATGCTTGGAATCTTGCTGCGTTCAACAGCATGACTATGATTGAATCATCCTTATGAAAAAGCTGTCAATTTTTGTTCTCCTTGCATCAGCCTTCTTTCTTTTTCTCGTTGGTTGTAGTTCAGGTCCGAGTCCCGAGCAGCAGGCGCGCGAAGCGGACCAGCAGAGAGATGCCGAGCGCCAACAGGCTGAATTTCGCAAGGGCCTCCCTCCTGTAGCCAATCCTGGCCGGGGTTGGTAAGTATCGCCGTCGGGCGATCTCATACTCATGCTCGTAATCGTAATCGAGAATTTGTGCTGCGAATCGATCATGAGCAGGAGCACGATTACGACTAACAAGTTTCGCCATTAGACATTCATGCTTCGCCATTCAAAGTGAGAAATGCGCTCGCGCTGGAAGCGAATTCGATACCGACTTGAGTGGGCCGGTATTTTCCTGGCAACAAAACTAATCCCGTTATGCTCGCGAAAGGCCTGCTATCGCCTTGCTCAGCTGGCCGGAGCGTTGCTTAGCTTTCTCGATCGGCCGCGATACCATGTTGCGCTAAGCAACCTGGAGGTCGCATTTGGCGACCAGTTATCCACCCGGGAGCGACGCAAAATTGTCCGTGAATCATTTCAACATTTCGCGCGGACCATGGTTGATTTGTTTTGGAGCCCGCGCCTGACGCCACTGAACTTCCTTTGGTATATCGAACTCCAGAACTTCGAAGAAACCATGAGGGACACAGGGCCGGAGCGGAGCGTGATTATTGCATGCTTTCACTACAGCAACTTCGAATGGCTTAGTCTGGCCTGTGGCTTCCTGGAACTCAAAGGCACCATCATCTCGCAGGAATTTAAGAACTCATTGCTCGATCCGATTTTCAAAAATCTGCGTGAGCAATCCGGGCATCAACTCATTGCGCGAGAGCGCGGGATTGTCCGGCTCTACAAGGTGCTGCGGCGAAAAGAGCGGACCGCGCTGCTCGTCGATCTAACCGTGCCACCCAGCCAGGGCGCGGTCGCGATTGAGTGTTTCGGACTAAAGACAAGCGTGACTTCCGCGCATGCCTGGTTGAACGAACGCACCGGTGTTCCTGTCATTCCCGCGCACTGCGAGCCTCTGCCGAATGGACGTTACAGGCTTATCTTCCACCCGAAGATTACCAATACAGACGGGATGACCAATCAACAAATTGCACAGGCATGCTGGAATTCGTTTGAACCTTATGTGCGAAAGAACCCAGCGCCCTGGCTCTGGATGTACAAACATTGGCGCTACCTTCCTGCAAACGCCGACCGGCCGTACCCGTTCTACGCAAATTTTTACCGGCCGTTCGAAGACATGCTCAAACACGAAACGGCCGGAAGTCTTACAGAAGGCAACGAAGGAAACGAAGATTGAAAGGGTGGATCGGCTTCTCCGAAGACGATGGCAGATTAAACGCCGACGATGCCAGTTACGTTCGTTTGCTTTGCTTCGTTCTGGTGGTCTGGTTTAGCTCGCTCACCGCAACCAAGAAGGGGCGCTTTCTTAAGCGCCCCCACGGCGGTTTGGAAACCGCCGCTCCTTGTTGTTGCTGGACGCTCTTATGAATCCCTGAGAGCTACTTGCGACGCCCGCTTATAGGTCTCCACCTGCTCGCTCACCTTTTGAATCAGTTCACGGTGCTCTTTTAGCTCCGCCTTAAGAGCGTCCATTTCCTGTTGTTGTTCCTGTACCTTGCGATGTTCCTTAAGAAACTCGTTAAGCAGCATGGCGTTCACCTGGTCGTAGCGGACACTGTACGGTTGTCCTTCCTTATCGCGCACCACCAGGTCAGGATTGACCTTTTCCACGTCTTCGGCCACCAGACCGAATTGCGATATGCCTGCTGGATCAATCTCTTTCTTGTATTGGAAGGTAACCGGGGTGAGTGAAAAGAGCGCTTCGCTGACTACGCCCATAGGCTTGATGTCCTCCTTAAAGCGCTTTGAGGAGGTAGTCGTACCGAGTTTATTGGATGAGTTAATGAGAACCGGGATTCCGCTGGAGGATGTTTGGTTAAAGATGTTGCCGATGTAGCAACTGTTGTCCACATTCGCGCCACCGGTGCCGATACAGATAACGTCAGTGGCCGTGGTGACGTTGCTGCCAGCGGTAAAGCCCAAGGCGGTGTTCGAGCCACCGGTAGTATTCTGACTAAGCGCACTATTACCGATTGCTGTGTTGCCCTGGCCGGTGGTATTGCTAAAGAGCGCGACAAAACCGATGGCCGTGTTGCCGAGGCCTTCGGTGTTGCTATGGAGTGCAGAAGAACCGTTGGCCGTGTTGAAGTTGCCGGTCGCGTTGCTTAAAAGCGCGTTATCGCCGATGGCGGTGTTTTGGTTGCCGGTGGTGTTGCCGAAGAGCGCGAGCTGACCGTTAGCCGTGTTGCCAAAGCCTTCGGTGTTGCTATGGAGCGCTTGATAACCGCTGGCCGTGTTGTTGATGCCGGTAGTGTTTTCAAAGAGCGCCTGATACCCGGTAGCCGTATTGGCGAAGCCGGCGAACTCGGAGCCGGTGTTGGTAAAGAGCGCTTGAACACCAGTGGCCGTGTTGAAGGAGCCGCCGGTGTTGCTAAAGAGAGCAAACGCTCCATTAGCGGTATTGGCGATTCCGGTGGTGTTGCTTAAAAGCGCTCCTGCACCGGTGGCGGTGTTTTCGTCTGCGGTGTTGGCAAGGAGCGTTCCGGCGCCGACGCCGGTGCAGAAACTGCCGTCGGTGAGGCTTAGAAGCGAATATATGCCGACCGCCGTGTTGTATAATCCAGTGGTGCGGTTCAGAAGGGCGCTTTGTCCCTCTGCGGTGTTGCCTCCGGCGTAGCCTCCGTCCGGTGCCGGAACAACCCCGAACGCTTTCGGGGTTGGGCAAAGCGCAGCGAAGCCAAGAGCCAAGAGCACTGTTGTGATTGTGTTTATCATGTTGCGATTCTTCATAATCTAATCTTCTCCTGATTTAATTGCTCGCCCGCTGATCTCTTCTGATTACAACGTTCGCGGAGTTACGGTTGGTCCATTGCTACCTGCCGAGCGGGCCTGCTCATCTTAACTTGGGCGCTCACTTTTTGGATTTGTGCAGCCTGCTCTTTGAGCTGCACGGTCACGGATTGCATTCCCTTCTGTTGTTGAGCAACCGTTAGCTTTAGCTCAGCAATGGTTGCTTGCTGTTCCTGGACTTTTTTGTGCTCTTTGAGAAACTCGTTGAGCAACATCGCATTCACCGCGTCGTAACGAACAGTGTAAATTGCGCCATTCTCGTCCCGCACCACCAGATCGGGGTTTACCTTAGCCACTTCTTCGGCGATCAAACCGAATTGCGGTGTGTCTGTGGTGTCGCTCTTGTAGTGAAACGTCACCGGTTCAAGCTCCAGAATCGCTTCGCTGACGCTGTTCATGCATTTAATGTCCTTTTTGAATCGCGCGGACGAACTAGCTGTGCCGAGTTGGCCGGCTGAGTCGATCAACACAGGTACGGCGTTTGCATTGTTTGTCGCGACGCCGCGAATATTGCCGATAAAGCAAGTGTTGCTTATGTTGTTACCGCTGACGCCGGCGCCAATACAGATCACGTTGTCAGCCGTAAACACGCCGCCGGCAGCGAATGCGCCTATTGCCACATTGGCATTGCCACTAACGTTAAAAGCCAGCGCGCTTCCCCCGATGGCCGTGTTATCGCCGCCCGTTGTGCTGCTCAGCAGCGCGGCATTCCCGATTGCAGTGTTGTCGCTCCCGGCAGTGTTGGCTGCCAGTGCCGATTCACCAACTCCGGTATTGAAGTTGGCAATATTCTGGAGAAGGGCACTGAAACCAATCGCCGTGTTGTTAATGCCAGTGACGTTGTCTCGCAAGGCTTCAAAGCCGCTGGCGGTATTGGCGTTACCGGTAGTGTTGCTGGTGAGCGCCCCCCAACCATCCGCACTGTTCCAATTGCCCTCAGTATTGCTTAAAAGTGCATTTCCGCCAGTGGCCGTGTTATTGCTGCCGCCCGTATTGCTAAAGAGCGCGAACGCCCCATTCGCGGTATTTAGAGCGCCGGTCGTGTTGCTTAAAAGCGCTCCTGCGCCGGTGGCGGTGTTTTCGTCTGCGGTGTTCGCAAGGAGCGTCCCGGCGCCGACACCGGTGCAGAAACTGCCATCGGTGAGGCTTAGAACCGAATATATGCCGACCGCCGTGTTGTATAATCCGGTGGTGCGGCTCAAGAGCGCTGAGCTTCCCTCTGCCGTGTTGCCTCCGGGATAGCCTCCATCCGGTGGCGGAACAACCCCGAACGCTTTCGGGGTTGGGCAAAGCGCAGCGAAGCCAAGAGCCAAGAGCGCTGTTGTGATTGTGTTTATCACGTTTCGATTCTTCATAATCTAATCTCCTCCTAGTCTAATTGTTCGCTCTCTTATCTCTTCTGATACCCACATCCGTGGAGTTACGGCTGGTCCATTGCCACTTGCTGAGCGGGCCTGCTCATCTTAACTTGTGCGCTCACTTTCTGGATTTGTGCGGCCTGCTCTTTGAGCTGCACGGTAAGGGCATTAATTTGTTTTTGTTGGTCTTCCATTTTGCGGTGCTCTTTGAGGAATTCGTTGAGCAACATCGCGTTGATCTGCTCGTAGCGGACCGATTCCGGCTGCCCCTCGCGATTGCGCCCCACCAGATCAGGGTACACCTGCGCCACATCCTCGGCGATTAGACCATAGGCGAGCGTCTGCGTGGCATCATACTCCTTGTTGTAACGGAAGGTGACCGGTTTGAGCGCCAGGATCGCTTCGCTGGCGTTGTCCATGGGTTTGATGTCGTGTTTATAGCGCCGCGAAGACACGTCGCCCCGGCCAAGTCTGCCAGCACTATTTACGGTAACATTGTCGGGATCAGTCCCAACAACAGGTTGCACTGTGTTGTGAATGTTACGGATCCAGGTGGTATTGAACTCTCCAGCAACACCCAAGACCCCTTCGCCAATGCAAACGTTGCCAGTGCCCGTGATATTAAAGCCGGCATTATAGCCTAAGGCGGTATTGTTATTGCCGGTGCTGTTGCTGGAGAGCGCAGACCCACCGTTGGCCGTGTTGCCAAAACCTTCGGTGTTGTTAAGGAGCGCACCGTCACCGCTGGCCGTGTTGAATTCACCGATGGTGTTGGCATGGAGCGCAAGAGTACCGTTGGCCGTGTTGGCGACGCCGGCGGTGTTACTATAGAGCGCTTGATAACCAGTGGCCGTGTTGCCAGCGCCTTCGGTGTTGCTAAAGAGCGCATCAAAACCGGTGGCCGTATTGCCGAGCCCGATGGTGTTGGAAAAGAGTGTAAACGCTCCATTGGCTGTATTGCTGTCGCCGGTGGTATTGCTCAAAAGCGCTCCAGCGCCAGTGGCCGTGTTTTGGCCTGCGGTGTTGCCAAGGAGCGCCCCAGCGCCGACAGCCGTGCAGAAGTTGCCGTCGGTGATGCTTAGGAGCGAAGATACCCCGATTGCCGTGTTGTATAGACCGGTGGTACGGCTCAAAAGGGCGTTGGTTCCCTCTGCAGTGTTGCCGCCGGGATAACCCCCGTCCGGTGCCGGGACTACTGCTTGCGTCCTTGAGGCAAGCGCAAGCAAGCCAAGTGCCAAGAGCATTGTTGTGAGTGTGGTGTTTATCATAATTTGATTTCCTTTTATTGTTAATTCTTTCGTCATTTGAACTTCGTCATTGTCCGTTAAATCCGTCCTACCTGCGTGATCTCTGGCTAGTTGCTCCTCCTTGCCAGTTGCGGCGTGGGTCTGCTCACTTCAATCTTCGCCCTGACCTTTTGAATTTCTGCCGCCTGCTGATCAAGGCGCGCAGTGAGAGCTTGAATCTGCTCCCGTTGTTTTGCTTCACTCGCCTCGGAATCGTTTTGTTGCCTGGCGACCTTTGCTTCTAATTCCTGCACTTTGCGGTGTTCTTTGAGGAATTCATTGAGCAACATGGCATTGATCTGCTCGTAGCGGACGGTCTGCGGCCTACCCTCCCGATCGCGGATGATCAGGTCGGCGTTTATTTTTTCTACCTCCTCCGCGATGAGTCCAAACTCCGGGATGCCCTGGGGATCGATCTCCTTCTTATAACGAAAGCTCACCGGTTTAAGCGCCAGAATCGCTTCGCTGGCTTTGCCCATCGGCTTGATCTCATCCTTGAATCGCGCTGAGGAGCTAATCACACCCAGCTTGCCATCTGAATTACAAAAGACCGCAACGCCCCCTGGGGAGTTTGTTCCACTGATTCCGCTGATAAAAGTGTTGGTGATATCAGAATTGCCGATCCGGATGGTGTTGCTCTCGCCTGCCACACCGCCAACGATGTAGCCGATATCGATATTATTATCGCCAAAGGTCAGGTTGGTGCCGGCACCATTACCCAGGGCCGTGTTGTTGCTGCCGGTGTTGAAGAAGAGCGCTACGTTACCACAGGCTGTGTTGCCCTCGCCGGTGTTTGCAGTGAGCGCGCTCGCGCCGATAGCCGTGTTGAAGGTGCCGTCGGTATTCGTCGTTAGAGCGTTGTTACCCACTGATGTGTTTTGAAATCCGGTCGTGTTTTGCCGGAGAGCGTTCGCTCCGATCGCCGTGTTGCCACCGGCGGTGTTGCTAAAAAGAGCATTTACGCCCATGGCTGTATTCTCGCTTCCAGTATTGTTAGAGAGAGCGAAGGCGCCCATAGCCGTATTGAAGCTGCCGTCGGTATTGGCATTCAGGGCGAATGTGCCATTGGCCGTGTTTTCAGTTCCTGTACTGTTGCTAAAAAGCGCGCGACCACCGATAGCCGTGTTGAAGCTGCCAGTGGTGTTGCTAAAAAGAGAGAACGTTCCGTTCGCCGTGTTTTCAGTCCCAGTAGCGTTGCTTAAAAGAGCCCCAGCGCCGGTGGCTGTATTTTCCTCTGCGGTGTTGACAAGGAGTGTCCCCGCGCCGACGCCCGTGCAGAAGCTGCCGTCGGTGAGGCTTAGAAGTGAATATATCCCGACTGCCGTATTGTAACTGCCGGTGGTGCGGCTCAAAAGGGCGCTGGTTCCCTCTGCGGTGTTGCCACCGGGGTAGCCACCGTCCGGCGGCGGGACTACTGCTTGCGCGGGCGGCAAAAGCGCAAAGAAACCAAGCGCGAAAATGGCGAGAAATAGGAGGGGCACAGCGGACCCGCGTCGCCAAAGCGGACGGTTCGATGAATTCGTAACCCGAGTAGTCGTTTCTTTAGCTTTCATGGTATTTTTCATAATGTTCTCCTTTAGCCTGGCTGGGCTTCTGAAAGAGGTGGGGATGCTCCCCGAGCGGAAAAGCGTCTCCGCTCCGATCAAAATTCTTTTGTCGTAATATTTGCCTCCTACCTATGTAAAACAGGAACGGCGGAAAAAGGCGGTCATGGAAGCGCAAAAAAATTTGTCGACGTGCGGCGGAGCGCGGAGGCGTGGAAGATGATTGCCTCTATTTTCTTGCTTCGTTCGTGTTCAGGTTGGTATTTATCGGGCAAAGGTTCGGAAGCGACGCATTGAACACACCAGCAAAACCCATGAACGGCGAACGAAAGACAGCCGCGGTGGAGAAACCTCTCTCTTGCACGCAAGTGACCGAGCTGCTGACGGAGTGGAGCGCAGGTGACCAAGCCGCGCTCGAAAAATTGACTCCACTTGTATATGACGAGCTGCGCCGAATCGCGCACCGTTACATGGGCAGTGCGCGCCCGGACCATACCTTGCAAACCACCGCGTTGGTGAACGAAGCGTATCTGCGGCTGGCCGAGCAGACGCACCCGAATTGGAAAAACCGCGCTCACTTCCTCGCCGTGGCGGCGCGAGCGATGCGGCAGATTCTGGTTAATTATGCGATGAGTTATAATGCGCAAAAACGCGGGGGCGGAGCGCAAAAGGTCGAGTTAGACGAAGTCGCGCTTGTCGCGGCCGCGCAATCAAAAGAGGTTATCGAACTAAACGAAGCCTTGGAAAGGCTAGGCCAGCTGGACGCGCGAAAAGCTCAGGTAGTGGAGCTCAAATATTTCGGCGGACTGAATCAGGATGAAATTGCGTCAGTGCTAACGATCTCTGCCGAGACCGTGCGACGTGAGTGGAGATTTGCAAAAGCTTGGTTGCTTAATGAGCTGCAAGCGGCGGTGTGATAGATCGCAGGACGAATTTGCCTGGAGACCGAGCCATTTCATAAATCCCGGTTACGTAGTCATCCCGAGCGAAGTCCATGGATCCCGCAATGTAAGCTTTAAGGTGGCGCTGTGGAATGGAGAGCCCGGCCTCGGCCGCTCTGCGGGCTGCGTTACGGCTTGGACTCCGCTGCGCTCCGTTCAGAATGACAAATGGCAGAGATGACACCGAGTCGCTTACACGAGATTGAAACAATCTTTGACTCCGCGCTGGGGTGCGAGCGGGGCGAGTTAAAGGCGTATCTCGAAAGCGCCTGTGCCGGGGATGAGCTTTTGCGGCAGAAAGTGGAGGCGCTGCTAAGTGCTTATCAGCGGGCGGTCGATTTCATTGAAACACCACCGACGGTGCTTGCCGCCAGGGTCGTTGAAAGCGAAGCCGCGGGAACCAACTCGATGATTGGACGCGCGATCGGCCATTACAAGATCATTGAGCATCTTGCGACTGGCGGGATGGGCGAGGTCTATCTCGCGGTTGATACCAAGGCAGAACGAAAAGCGGCACTGAAATTGTTGCCGGCGCGCTTTACGGCTGACGCTGGGCGAATTCGGCGGTTCGAACAAGAAGCGCGCGCCGTGGTCGCGCTTAACCATCCGAACATAGTGACTATCTATGAGATCGGCGAAGAAGATTCGACTCATTATATCGTGAGCGAACTAGTCGAAGGCGAGACCTTGCGGCAGCGGTTGCTCCAGCAGCCGCTCAAGTTGAGGGAAGCGCTCGAGATTGCCGTCCAAGTGGCCAGCGCGCTCTCGGTCGCGCACGGGGCTGGGATCGTTCATCGCGATATCAAACCGGAGAACGTCATGCTGCGACCGGACGGATACGTAAAGGTCCTCGACTTCGGAATTGCAAAACTCAGCGAGCAACAGGCGGCAGCCGATCGTGGTGACGCCGCAAAAATGGCCGTACACCAAACGCAACCGGGACTGGTGTTAGGCACGGGGCGCTATATGTCTCCGGAACAAACACGCGGCGAGAAGGCGGACGCGCGTTCGGATATTTGGAGCCTGGGAGTGGTGATCTACGAGATGGTCGCGGGAGTCCCTCCTTTTCAGGGCGAGACGCCGAGTGACTGCATCGCCTCGATCCTGGTGACGGAGCCGCCGCCTTTGTCCAAGACCTCGCCGGATGTTCCGCTCAAACTCGAGTCAATCCTGAAAAAGGCTTTGCGTAAAAACAAGGATGCCCGCTACCAGACCAGCAAGGAAATGCTCGCCGACCTTCGCAGTCTCAAAGGAGAGATGGATGCGGAAGGCTTCCGTTTTCAGACACGCGCGCGCGCCGAACCCAGATCGCCTGAAGGCGGGACTCCGAACGCGCATAAGCGAGGCGCGTTAGTCACACTGGCGGCTGTCGTCGTGGTTCTCGGCGTGTCCGCGCCGTTTGTCTTTCGCTCACTGCGCACCCATCCCGCGGCTGCCGAACCAGCTTCGAATCTGGCGGCACCCGAGAAAAGCATCGCAGTGCTTCCGTTTGAGAACCTCAGCCGCGACCCGGATAACGCTTTTTTCGCCGATGGCGTGCAGGACGAAATTCTGACGGACCTGGCCCGGATCGCCGATCTGAAGGTGATCGGGCGCACCTCGGTGATGCGATACCAGGGCAGAGCCGCGCGCGATCTGCGCAAGATCGGCCAGCAACTCGGGGTGGCGCATCTGGTGGAAGGGAGCGTTCAGCGTTCCGGCAATCGCGTGCGCGTCAACGCGCAACTGGTCGATGCGCGCACCGACCGGAATGTATGGGCGCTGACATACGAGCGCGATCTTGCAGACGTATTCGCAATCCAAAGCGACATCGCGAAGGCGATTGCCGCGCAACTCCAGGCGAACCTTTCGCCACGTGAAAGGAGCGAGATTGAACGTCCCCCGACGAATGACGTGGCGGCTTTCGATCTCTACGCCCGGGCAAACAGTTTTCTTCTTACGAAAAGCTTAAGCAACCCCGTGAAGGAGAATTTGCTTCTGGCAATCGACCTGCTGAACCAGGCTGTCGCGCGAGATCCGGTGTTTTTACAGGCATATTGCCAACTCGCCTGGGCACACGGCGTGCTTTATGCCCTTGGCTTGGACCATACTTCCGATCGGTTGGCCTTGGCGGAGGGGGCGGTCCAAGCAGCGTTTCACCTCTCTCCGGATGCGGCTGAAACGCATCTGGCACGCGCATGGTATGTTTATCAGGGATACCTCGATTATGACGGCGCTCTGGCTGAACTGGAAGTTGCTCGCCGAACTCTGCCCAATGACCGGCGGGTCTTCCAGCTAATGGGTTACATTCAGAGGCGGCTGGGCCGCTGGGAAGAGTCAACACGAAGCTTGGAACGCGCAGTTGACCTCGACCCACGCGACTTCTTCGGCCTTCAGCAGATGGCAGCCGCTTACGCTTTTCTCCGCCGATACAACGAACAAAAATCGCTTTTGGATCGGGCAATGGCTATCGAGCCCGACCATATCGATACTCAGCTAGGGCGCGCGTACGTCGAACTGGATGCGGAAGCCAATCCTCGGCCGTTACATCAAATAGTCGACTCGATCCGAGCGACAAAACCCCACGCGATGTCGAGTGGTGTCTGTTATTGGCTCACTTGCGCTCTAGCTGAACGCGATACCGCCGCTGCAAGAGAGGCTCTAATCGCGTTAGGAGAGAACCCGCTCATTGTACCCTTCAGCGGTGTTCGCTTCAATCATTCATTCGTAGAAGGAGTCATTGCTCGCATGACGAATGACGATTCCAATGCGCGGTTGGCCCTCACTACTGCACGCACCGAACAAGAGAAGATCATTCAAGCGCAACCAAACTATGGACCAGCAGTCTCTATGCTTGGTCTAATCGACGCCGGTCTAGGGCGAACAGAGGAAGCACTGCGCGAAGGACGGCGCGGAATCGAGCTTGTGCCCGTGGGAAAAGATGCAATGACCGGTCCGATTATGGTTGAGTATTTGGCGATGATCGCGGCGTGGGTTGGCAACAAAGATCTCGCCTTCGAACAGCTTGCGATTGCCAGCCGAGCTCCGAGTGGCGTCAGCTATGGCCAGCTCAAACTGATGCCGTGGTGGGATCCGCTCCGCGGCGACCCGCGTTTTGAAAAAATCGTTAATTCCCTTGCACCAAGATAATCCATTTGTTTGCTAACCACGCCGTAGCCTCGGCGGGTGATGGACGAAGAATTCCCACATTGTTTCAATTGATCGTTTGCGTGTATCGCGGGTTTCCTCCTGTCTTTATACGCGTGCCATCCGTGGTATTTTCATTCGCAGGGTTGGCAAGGAGCGTCCCGGCGCCGACGGTTACCGGCTACAGCTTTAGCTACTGCGATCCACCGTTACTAATCAGTTACGAGAGCTTGTGGCACACCTTTGGTTATCTCAATCTGCGCGGTCACCTTCCTAAAATTCGACGTCAGGGCTTCGATTTGTCTATTCTGTTCCACGATTTTTGATTCAAAGCTTTTCTGCTGCCGCGCGACAGTCGCTTCCAATCGCTCGACCTTGCGATGCTCCTTAAGAAATTCATTAAGCAACATCGCGTTCACCTGATCGTAGCGAACAGTGTAAGGCTTTCCCTCTTTGTCGCGCACGACCAGATCGGGATTCACCTTCTCCACCTCTTCAGCCACCAAGCCAAACTGGTTTGTACTTTGCGGGTCGATCTCTTTCTTGTAATGAAAGCTCACTGGTTTAAGCGCATAGAGCGTTTCGCTGGCCCTATTTATGGGCTTGATCTGGTCCTTGAATCGCTGCGAGGAGACTATCGTGCCAAGATGACCATTGTTGTCTATGATAACTGTTGCGCCTCCTGGAACCGTTCCACCGAAAATGTTGCCGATATAGCAACTGTCGCTCACGTTGTCACCGTTAACACCGATACAGATGACATTATCGGCCGTCGTGACGTCGAGGCCGGCGAAAGCGCCCAAAGCAATGTTTTGAGTGCCGCTGGTGTTATTGCTTCCTGCTAGATAACCGATGGCTGTGTTGTTGCCACTGTTGTTGTTCTCGAGCGCCTGGACACCTATGGCCGTGTTTTGCGAGCCGCCGTTGGCGGCGAGCGCGTTACGACCAATGGCGGTGTTGTTGTCGCCGGTCTCGGTGTTCCAGGCCGCGTGATAACCGATGGCGGTGTTATCGCTGCCAATCGTGTTAGCCAGGAGTGAACCATAGCCGACGGCCGTGTTGTTGTTACCGGTTGTGTTGTTCTGGAGCGAGAAAGAACCGCTGGCCGTGTTGGCTGAGCCTTCGGTATTGAAAAAAAGGGCGGATGCACCGTTGGCCGTGTTGGCGGAGCCGGTAGTGTCGTTTAGGAGCGCGGACGCACCGTTGGCTGTGTTGGCGTTGCCTGCAGTGTTGGAAAAGAGGGTGAACGCGCCAGTTGCGGTATTCTCGGTGCCAGTCGTATTGCTTAAAAGCGCTCCCGCGCCAGTGGCTGTATTTTCGTCTCCAGTATTGCTCAAGAGCGTGCCCGCACCGATCCCTGTGCAGAAGTTACCGTCGCTAAGGCTTAGCATCGAATAGATACCGACTGCCGTGTTGTACATGCCGGTGGTGCGGTTTAAAAGCGCCGACGTTCCCTCTGCAGTATTACCGCCGGGATACCCGCCATCTGGTGGTGGGACAACCGCTCGGGCTTTGGACAAAAAAGCCATGAAACCGCATGCGAGTGTAATGAGAACTACTGAAGATCTAATTTTCATAACCGCGGAGTCTGGGGAGATGCCCCTGATACGTCGAGACAAAATTAATGATGCCACTACCTGCAGCAGCGATCGATGATCCCGTCTTAGAAGAGCGCATCAGCTCTTGGAAACCGGCACCAGCGATGCCGGGTACAGCGTAGCCGCCAAAAGTCCGCGCTTGAGATGCAGCCCAATTCTAATCGGTTTTGCCGAGATTGTCGGCAGTCTTACTAATTGTTGTTAACGATTTGCTGCGGGAGCTTGCTCACTTCGAGCTGTGCGCTCACTTTCTGTAGGCCCGCAGTAAGAGCTTCAATTTGATTTTGCAGGCGCGCGATGGTCACTTCCTGTTCCTCGTTCTTGCGGTGCTCTTTCAGGAACTCGTTGAGCAACATCGCATTGACCTGTTCATAGCGGACGGTCTGTGGTTTGCCCTCGCGATCACGGATGATCAGGTCGGGATTTACTTTTTCTACTTCCTCAGCCACCAGTCCGAACTGCGGGATGCTCTGCGCATCGATCTCTTTCTTGTAGCGAAAGCTCACCGGTTTCAGAGCCAGAATTGCTTCGCTGGCTTTGCCCATTGGCTTGATGTCCTCCTTGAATCGTGCGGAGGACGTGCTTGTTCCGAGCTTACCATTCGAATTTACAAAGACCTGCGCGCCACCCGAAGCCGTGGCTCCGCTGATTCCCGTGATAAACGTGGCGGTGATATCAGAATTGCCGATCCGGATGGTGTTGCTCTCGCCCGCCACGCCGCCGACATTGTAGCCGACATCGATATTGTTATCGCCAGTAGTCAGGTTGCTGCCTGCGATGTTTCCGAGGGCCGTGTTGTTGTTCCCGATGTTATTGAAAAGCGCTACGTTACCACAGGCTGTGTTGCCGTCGCCAGTATTTAACGCGAGCGTGGACTGACCAAGGGCAGTGTTGAAGGAGCCTTCGGCGTTCGTGGTGAGCGCGCCGTGGCCAACGGCTACATTCTGAAATCCAGTCGTATTCTGCCGGAGAGCACGCGCTCCAATGCCTGTGTTGCCACCGGCGGTGTTGTTAAAGAGCACATCCACCCCGACGCCTGTGTTTTCATCGCCGCTATTGTTAGCAAGCGCAAATGTTCCGATCGCGGTGTTAAAGCTGCTGTCGGTGCTCGCACTTAGCGCGAACGAACCGTTGGCCGTGTTTTCGCTGCCCGTGGTATTGTTCAGGAGCGCTTGATCTCCAATAGCATTGTTAAACGTGCCTTGCGTGTTGCGTAAAAGCGCAGACGCTCCAACAGCTGTGTTGGCGCCACCGGTCGTGTTGGAAAAAAGCGCAAATGTTCCGTTAGCCGTGTTTTCAGTGCCGGTGGTGTTGCTTAAGAGCGCCCCGGCACCTGTTGCCGTATTGCTGTCTGCTGTGTTGACTAGGAGCGTCCCCGCGCCGACGCCCGTATTAAAGTTGCCTGTGCTATCGCTCAGAAGTGAATACAAACCAAGCGCAGTATTGTATGTGCCTGTCGTTAGACTAAAAAGGGCATTTTGTCCCTCTGCGGTGTTGCCTCCGGCATAGCCTCCATCCGGCGGCGGACTGACAGCCTCCGATTTTGGCAAAAAGCCAAAACACGTGAGTGAAAATACAATGAGGAGTGTTGGAATTAGCGTTTTCATGGCGCGGAGTTTCACAAGAAGCGGGTGGCATTGTCGAGACCAAACCCCAGGTTACTTGGTTGCCACTGATGATTCACGTAACTGCGGTCGATGAGTGGCGAAAACCAGTGGCCGGTGCTCATAGACCGCCGCTACAGGTTTTTGCGTCCTTTCGTGTGTTTCGCGGGCAAATCGTTGCGACTACGATCACGAGCAGGAGCAAGAGCAAGAAAAGCTCAGCTTGATTCAGGCACCTTCGCGGATTAAGCGTTTCGCGTCATGTCCCGGTCATCAGCATCCTCTACTAGCGAATTGTTACGCGCTCACTGCGCCGCGATCGCAAAGGAGGAGGCTGTGCTACGCGAGGGCGGGGGCAAGGCTGGCCACGAACGTCAGCGAAAGATGAACAGGCTCCCGGTGCGCGAACGGCTCGGTCGCTTGCTCGATAAAGAATCGCCATTCTTCGAGATCGGCCTCTGGGCTGCTTACAAAATGTACGAAGAATGGGGAAAGATTCCTGCGGCCGGAGTGGTCTCCGGCATTGGCAACGTCGAGGGCGTTCCGTGCATGATTATTGCCAATGACGCTACGGTGAAAGCTGGAGCTTTCTTTCCGCAAACGACTAAGAAAGTGATTCGCGCCCAGCGCATAGCTTTTGAGTGCGCGCTTCCCATTATTTACCTGGTCGATTCCGCAGGCGTGTTCCTTCCGATGCAGGATGAGATTTTTCCAGACGAGGACGATTTCGGCCGAATCTTTCGAAATAACTCTGTTATTTCCGCAGCTGGGATTCCTCAGTTCGCTGCAATTATGGGTAACTGTGTGGCCGGCGGGGCCTATCTTCCCGTCCTTTGCGACAAGATTTTGATGACAAAAGGCAGCGGCTTATACCTGGCGGGTCCTTCCCTGGTGAAGGCAGCCATTGGCCAGGTCGTGGATGCGGAAGAACTAGGGGGCGCGCAAATGCATGCCGAAATTAGCGGGACGGTGGATTTTTTTGAAAAGGACGATCCATCGTGCCTCAAGCGGCTTCGTTCTCTCGTTGGATTGCTGCCTGAAGCCAAAGAATCCAAAACACCCCGGCCTTCGAAGGAAGCATTCAAACCGGTGAAGGATCCGGACACTGTTTATGATCTGATTAGTTTCGACGGGCAAAAGCAGTACGACGTACGCGATCTGGTGGCCACAGTCGCAGACGAAGACTCTGTGGACGAATATAAGGCCGACTATGGTAAGACAATCGTAACCGCATACGCGCGCATTAACGGACGCCCGGTGGGAATTGTTGCTAACCAACGTTTGCAGGTCAGGACCAAAAAAGAGGGAATTCAGATGGGTGGCGTCATTTATTCCGATAGCGCAGATAAGGCAGCGCGTTTTATCATGGATTGCAATCAAACACACTTGCCCATCATCTTTTTCCAGGATGTTACCGGATTCATGGTGGGTCGCGATGCGGAACAGAGCGGAATCATTCGCAGCGGTGCGAAGCTGGTAAACGCGGTCAGCAATTCCATTGTGCCCAAGATCACGGTGGTTGTGGGCGGGTCATTTGGCGCGGGGAATTATGCGATGTGCGGCAAGGCATATGACCCGCGGTTCATTGTCGCCTGGCCAACTGCGCGCTACGCCGTGATGGGCGCAGCTCAGGCATCGGACACTGTGTTTGCGATTCTCGCTCGAGCACGGGAGCGAGGTGACAAAAAAACGACACACGAAGAACTGGAAGAGCTCCGCATAAAAGTGAAACAGAATTACGAAGAGCAAACCGACATCCGGTACGGCGCGGCGCGCGGCTGGGTGGATGCTATTATTCAGCCGCACGAGACGCGCGATGTCCTGATTCGCTTGTTACAATACGTCACGCGGCCGAAGCCAAAAGGAGCCTTTCATACCGGTGTGATCCAGGTGTAGCCATATTTGTAGGGCGCCTGTGTCAGACGCCATCCCCAAAATGGCGTTTCACAGAAACGCCCTACAATTCGGTGAAAATCTGCGTAATCTGCGGTTAACAAAATGCCCACGGTACTTATCGAAAAGCAAGCGCCGCAAATCACTGTTCTTACTCTCAATCGACCCGAGCGCCGTAATGCGCTAACGATTGAACTCCTCAGTGAACTAAACGCCGCTATCAAGATCGCTTCCGATGAACCGCAAGAGCGTGTGCTTATTTTGCGCGGCGCAGGCGCGGCGTTTTGCACGGGGTTGGATTTGAAGGAAGCGGCCGATCAGACAAAAGCGCATGCGACGGCCGAGATGGTCGCAAATACTTTGATCGCAATCAGCCAGACGCGTCTTATCACGATCGCTGCAGTACACGGTGCAGCAGTTGCTGGCGGCGCTGGGATTATGTCGGCATGCGATTTTGTTGTCGCAGCACAACGCACGAAGATCGGTTATCCCGAGGTGCGTCGTGGATTGGTCGCCGGTCTGGTGATGACTTTCCTGCGCCGGCAGGTAGGCGAGCGAAACATGCGCGAGCTGTTATTAGGCTCGGAGTTAATCGACGCGGACCGCGCAAGGGAAATCGGTCTTGTAAATCGTGTTGTCACACAAGCGGATTTGATGAATGAAGTGCAAAAGTTTGCGCAATCGGTTTTGCAGGGTGCTCCTGTTGCGATGGCGCAAACGAAGCGATTAATCGAAGAACTTTGGTCGAGCTCAGTGAAAGACGATGTCGATCTGGCGCTGAAGTATCACATGCAAGCGCGCGAATCGGAAGAGGCGCGCGAAGGCATAGCTGCGTTCAACGAAAAGCGGAAGCCAAAGTGGGTGAGCTAAAACTCGCTTGTAGCCGGGATCGGGGATCCCGGTTAGAACAGGCATGCCTCGCTTGTCGATCGCGGGGTTAAGTCTGCGCCAGGGAGGGCTCAGGCAGGCTGTGGCGGCGGAGTAACAGCTACCCCTGGCGACGCAGAAGGGCCTTGGTATTGAGCGCTGCCGAAGCCGAGAATTGGGAGAAAAATGATTCCCAGCAAAGCAATACCGATTCCGAACCCGGCGCCCTTGCCAAAACTTTTTGCCAAGTCGATGCAAACTATAATCCCTATGACGATATTCACGAAGGGAATGAGCATCAAAATGACCCACCAGCCTGGGCGGCCTACTATTTTACACCACACGTACATATTGTAGATGGGAATGATAGAGGCCCAGCCGGGGCGACCAGCTTTGGTGAACACCTTCCACATCGCCACGATCACCAATAAGGCGATAAGCAATTCGGCGATTAATACGGCTGGGCTAGGGGCCTGGCCCTGTGATGAGTACGAATACTCGACTTGCGCGAGCAATGATAGGGGATTTTGCATAAGTGATATCATATGGGTTAAGGGGTTGAAGGCTCAGGTCTATCGGGGTGCGTCTTTATGGGCAAGGAAAATCTTCGAACCTTTTCTCTATGCGGGTTCCGTCAGGGAATCCGAAGGCATTTGCAGCTAACGAATACGTCTAATCGCCACCATCATCACCGCCATCGTCTCCTCCGCTATCATCGTCTCCACTATTATCGTCTGCACTTTCATCATCGCCGCTGTCGGCATCACTCATATCCTGGCCTTCATCATCTGAAGCGTCCTCCATGCTATCGTCACCGTCCGCTGACGCCACTTCTTCATCGGTGTCTTCCTCAGCAGCGACTTCTTGTTCCTCGGCATCAGACATGTCGAATGATTCGTTCTCGACATAAGATTCTTCCGAACTGATTTCTTCGTCGGAGACGGATTCTGAGATATCCACGTCTTCATGGATATCGACGCTTGTATCTACCAGCGCCCAATCATACGAAACAGACGTCTCCCATGCGTAGTAACTGGTCTCGTAGGTGTGAGCCCAATCTACAAGGACGAGATAATCGGCCTGCCATGGCTCATCGACGTAGTATTCGTAACCGCGAATGAGGCCGACCTGAACATCGAGCAGGTAAAGCGTAGCGATATAGGCATCAAGAGTAACCGGCTCCTTGACGATGTGTTCGGCCTGCTTCTTCATCTCGCGCAGACCTTTCTCGAGTGCCTTGTCTTTTTTAGCGTCCGCTTCCAGCTTTACGATCTTGGCCAGCAACTCCTTCTGCTGCGCCTTAATCTTGTCGAACTCTGCCTTCTCCTTCGCAGTCAACTCGTCGCCTTTCTTTTTTCGTGCGGCTTCTTTCGAGAAGTCAGTGCGCAGCAGCGCGATGGCGTGGCCCAGCTTTTTCCCGTTCTCAATCACCTGTTTGTTCTTCGAGTCGGTTAGCTCCCAATCGACTTTCGATTGCTCTTCAGCTATGCGTGCCTCCGCGATGCCCTTGAAGAAGTCATTGCTCTTGGCCGTGAGACCCGCCTTGGCCGTCTTCAAATTCTTGGTGACAAGCTGGGTCGATTTCCAGAAGGGTTTGTTTTTCGGCGTCTTTGGATCGAGACCTTTGTCGGCGCGCGCCGCTTTAATCATTGCAGCCAGCGCCTTGCTCGCATCATCGAGTAAAGTTTTGGCATCGGCCTTTTCTCCGCTTGGCTTTTTCTGAGCGGTTTCTGCAACGGCAGCGAGCGTATGACTCGGCTTCATCGCGCGTGCCACAGCAAAAAGGCTGAGCGAAAGACAGAGGGACAGACTAACGAGTTTTTTCATGGTGCCGCGGAGCCTAGCTGCGCACGAGATCTGCGTCTATAGGACTTTGGGGCTATTATCCGCGGCCAGCCTAGTTAGGCCAGAGACAGAGTGTCAATCATCAAAGCTCCGTAGCGCTGCACCTGACTTTACGAATCGGAATCAAAGCGCGATGGTCGCTGCTCGGATGAAGATAAGAAGCGCATCGTCGAGGCTCAATTGGCGACCGAAGGCCGGATGGGGTATGCCAGTGGCATGGCTGACGCTTTGCGTTGTTTGGAGCTCGACGTGGCTCGCGATCAAGATCGGATTGCGCGATCTGCCACCGATTTCCTATGCGGGTATCCGTTTCGTGGTAGCCATCATTGTCCTTTTTGCCGTGTCCGCAGGGCGAGTGGGCTTGTTACCGCGTCGCGGGTTCGATTACGTCGTGCTGGGTTTCACTGGCGTCCTGATGTTTGCACTAAATTACGGCCTGCTTTTTTGGGGCGAGCTGCACGTTTCATCGGGTCTGGCGGCGGTGTTGCAGGCGACCATTGCGATGTTCGGCATGCTTTTCGCGCATCTAATGCTTCCCAACGAACCGCTGCAGTTGCACAAACTTCTCGGCGTCCTCGTCGCGGTCGGCGGCGTGGCACTGATCTGTGAGCGTCTTCTCGGATTCAACGGATTGATGGCGCTCTGGGGCGGACTTGGCATCATCTTGGGAGCTGCCAGCGCTGCGTTTTCGAATGTCGTGCTTAAGGCGCGCGCAATCCAACTGGCGCCGGCGATGATTGCGGCGTGGCAAATGATTTTCGGCGCCGTGCCCTTACTCTTGATTGGCTTTGTAGTCGAAGGAAATCCATTAAAGTTTCATTGGAGCGCGGTTTCGATTTTTTGCCTCATTTACCTCGCGATAATAGGCTCGGCGCTGGCCTTTTTGCTTCTTTACTGGCTGCTGCCGCGAATGACTGTGGCGAGGCTACAGGCAATCTCGCTCATCACTCCACCTGGCGCGGTGGCGTTGGGTTGGGCAGTCGGCGGCGAGACATTTTCCCTGTGGTCGCTCCTCGGCGCGTGCCTGGTGCTCGCCGGTGTGTGGATGATTTTCCGAAAAGGAGATGAGCCGGAGCCGGTAATTCAAGAGGGTTAGCTTGCGGAGAGCCTTCGCCTCAATAGGCGAGGGTATTAGCTTGGACTTTTGCGAAATGAAGAGGTAGTCTTGCACTCCAGATGCGCATGCAGTTGGCGAGTCGATCATGAGTTCAGAAATCTCGGCTTCAGTTGGGCGGTGGGAAAAAGGTGCGCGCAATCTTCAGGACGATGTCAGGACCGTGCAACGCCTCCTGGAAACGGCTGCCGAGATTTTGGAAGCTCCGGAAATCGACCCAAAAGGAGTGGACGGAAAGATCTCGCGACCATCGGCAACGTCAGACACTGTGGAAGCGATAGAAGCCTTTCAGAGCCGTTTCACCAGTGCGGTAGACGGAATTATTGCGCCAGGCAGCCAGACGTTGGCCACGCTACTGGGAGTTGCAGTAAAAGTGCCAACTGCGCCGGAAAACGTTTTGGACGTTTCTCAATGGCTTTTTCCTTTTCCTACTTTTCCAGCCGAGAGTTGGGAAGAACGACCTCGGGCGTTTGCATCCCCGCGGGCTGGTGGTGCCCGGTTGCATGCCGGCTGTGATCTTTACTTTCCCAAGGGCAGTCCAATCCACGCCGTGGCTGACGGCGTGGTCACGCGAGGCCCGTATCCATTTTACTGTGAAACTTTTGCCTTGGAGATTGATCACGGACCTTTTCTTGCCCGTTATGGAGAGATTCAAAGCAAGACCGAGGTCATTGCTGGCGCTACAGTCAGGGCGGGACAGAAAATCGCCAGCGTCGGGCATCTGATCGGAATTCACGTGCCTAGCGATATGCTGCACTTTGAACTGTACGACAAGAGCCTGTCGGGTCCTCTTACTGTGGCCAGTGATTCTGGCTCAGCGATGATGAACGGTGTGCCCTTTATGCGGCGGAAAGATCTGATCGATCCGACATTGAAGCTCAATCAATGGCGGGAAAATTTACCGCCCGCCTGAGTTTGTCGGATGGCTAGCCGACCCGTGCCTCGCCGATTCGTTAGGTTTACTGCGGGAAGATATCTGGCGGTGCCGCCGGGTATTTGGCCTTCAGATTTTTGAAGTACTTTGTGTAATCGGTTCCTTCCTCAGCGGGCATCCATTCCAACAGCGTCCATTCATTCGTCGCCTTCTCTTGCAGAAGTCCGGACTGCGATTCGTAATGTTGCTTCCCGTTTGCCGATTGAGGATTGACCTGTATCCAAGCCCATCCGTTATGGACTTTCAGGTACGGGACGACCAGCACTAGATTCTTGCGGCCCTGACGAGCTAATGCGCGTTGAGTTGCCTGCAGGATTGCATTTTTCTCCGCGCTACCATCTGGCGGCGTATGCGCGGTGTTTACCGAGGCGCAACTAGCCAGAAGCAGTGAAGTAACCAGGGAGGCCATTTTTAGGTAGGTCTTCATATAGGCATTTGTTAAACCAAATTTCGATCATGCCGTCAATCGTCGAAAGATGATGCGTTTGAGCAAGGGAACAGAGTTCAACCTACTAGCATCAAAAACTCGGGATTATCCGGCAAGTCCTTGATGAATGGCTTGCTGGATGGTCGACCGTCTTTGGCATCGTAACGAAGAATTTCATTCGAATTCCGACTGGCCACGTACAGAGAACCGTCGTCGCCGAATGCCATTCCGGCTGGGCCATTAAGACCACCGGATTTTGACGCGACAAAGACCTTCGTGGAATTCTGGCGAAGGTCATGTCGCAGAATTGAATCGGTCCCGCCGCTTCCAATAAAAAGATAACGGCCGTCCGGACTGAGCAACAAATGGATCGGCCTGTCGACTTGATCGCTTCCTGAAACAAGATTTCTGAGAAAGTGCCCAGTATGAGCCTCATAAATCCGTACGCAATCGGCGGCACGATCTGCGACATACAGATTATTATCTGGCGCAAAAATCGCTTCTCTAACTTCTACGAGACCGTTAGACACATGCTTTGCTGATGGGACGAAGGTTCCAGGCGGCAGGTTCAAGTCTGGATCGAGACTCTGGGGAAACGGCATGGGCAGCCCTGGCTGGCCGTGCTTGCCGGCGGGACCGTGATACCTTGCGACAATACTCGTATTTTGACTTGAAACGTAGAGATCGCCGTTGCAATCAAATGCTACGTTAAATGGGTGATCGATCCCAGGGTTCAAGTCCGTGTGGCGCTTTACAAAAACACCGGCAAAGTCGTGGCGCCCATCTTTGTTGAGCGCGCCATTAAACTTCAAAACCTCGCTATATTCGAAATATGCGTTGACCACGTACAGATTCTTGTCTGGTCCAAACGCGAATCCGCGAAGTTCACGAAGAGTGATACCCTCGGGAACGCTCTTTTTGTTTAGAGCTTTGCGTAATTTTTTCCCGTCGGTGGAATAGACGTGAATGTTGTTGAGGGAGGTCTTCTCGTCGCCGCCGTGAAAACTAATGTACCATTCTTTCGGCATGGCTCTGTTCGTTGCCTACCTGATTGTTGAAGGTACCGCAACTCCCTGAAATCTGCAGTCTCGGTTTCAGAGAGTAAAATCGATTCTTACTCACATTTTAGGCCCCTGTCATCCCGCCAAAAGCAACGCTGTTTTTTATGCCGCCCGGCCCGAGAATCGCCCCAGCGGATTGCCGTATTGATATTTTGCCTTTTCATCGGCTCTTTTTTCGTCAACAGTATGTCAGTGCGCGTGGATAAGCGCTGGAAAGCTGGAATATGAGCTCTGTTTCCGATGGATCGCTCCCGCTTGGAGATCCGCCAGTTGTCGAACATTCGACGCCTGACGGCGTTACCGAAATCGCTCAACGGCTGGTCCAGTTCCCGTTTACTCCTCCTGATGTGAAACTCAAAGAGGGGGATGCTCTCTCGGCTTCGAAGGACTGGTTTACGAAGCATGACAAGAATGAAATCGATCAGCTTGATAGTCTCGATTTCCATGCGCCGAGCGGACCGCAAAGCGTCGGCGTTGTCCCAAAACTTCATAACACTTCAGCGGGAATAGAAATCTATGAATTGCATTCGCCGCTAAGCAAAGAGGCGTTCGAAAAAACGGAAGGCCCATATCGTTCGGGCGTTACCAAGAAGTACAGCAATAAGAGATCTGGGAAAAAAGTAGCCAAGTTCAAGGTAGGCACCATGGCACAGTCGGGTCTTGCGTGTTTTTACGTATCCAGGCTGCTGGGGCATCTTGTTGAGGTGCCACCAGGCACTTATCGGACGATGGATATTCAGGAGTTCGAGAAGGTCGGGGAGCAAGCCCGAACAACTGGCCATCCGAGTTGTACCGAAGCTTGGGGAGTTCTGCGGTCGATGGTGAAGTCGGGAAGTTCGAAAGTGGTTCTTCCAGATGGAAAGCTCGTCTTTGGATCCCTGGCGCAGAATCCGCGCGGGGAGAACAGCAGTCCTGAAGATTATTGGACAAGGGATGCAATTAGGGGGCACAGCTTCTACAAGGTCCTTTCATCAAAGGCGCCGGTGGCGAGCATTTTGAACTTGAACGACGCGAAGTGTCTTCAAGACCTGGCACTCGCACAGGACATGACCCGAGGCGTGATTCTGGATTCAATTTTTCGCCAGGTCGATCGCCTTGGCAACATCAGCATCGCAGTTTTGCAACACTACGTGACCAACAAAGGAAAAGTGAAATGGGATGACAAAGTAAGCGAGAAGGACAAGACCGAAGCAGTAAGCCCGCTTCTGCCGCTGAAGCGAATCATGTACAAGGATAATGACGATGGAATGAACTGGGGAATGAATTCGATCTCGGTCACTCCTATTCTCAACGAGACGCATCATATCGATCAAACGATCTATAATCGGTTACAATGGCTGGCAGGGTTGATGCAGGATGGCGAACCAGGTTCGGACGCCAAGGTAAAGGACTACTTTGTGAATGCCGTCCACATCTCAGGCGATAACTACGATAAGTTGAAAGCAAGCGTCGTTAAGCAGGCGGAATCGCTGAAGAATCGAGTGGATACTAAAGATATTCTGGTCGACCTGGATTTTGCGGGAACGATGAAGAAGCTTTATGCCAAAGAGCTTGAAGCCGCCCTGGCTGCAAACAATGCTGCGCCGGGCTCGGCTACTCCGATTGAGGAAACGTCGACTCCAGGTACCTGAGAGGTGTTAGACCAGGCAGATCAGAAATTTGGCGAGCGTTTTTGACGTGAACACGCCACGCGGACAGGAAACAGTCAACCATGTGGCTCCCAATGGCACAGTTGAGTCCGCCATCCGCTCACTACCTTTTCCTGGACATCCCGAGATTTATAGCAAGAAGGACGTCGAGAAAGAAAAGGAACTGGCTGAAATCGACTTCTACAATGGAAAAACAAAAGAAGGATTGGACATCGTGCTTATACCCAAAACGTACAGCACGTCGCCTGGGATCAACCTTCACGCGGTTAACCTGCCGACAGGAATGAGCCATCTCAGTTATGCCGAAGGCCATACGGCAAAGGCCCATTCAGGTAACGACAAGATTATAGCGAAATACAAGCAAACCATCCCCACTCATTTCACCTATAGTCCTTCGATACTGGGTTACTATCATTTGTCGCGATTTCTTGACACCGGACATGTTGAACCTGCCATCGTCCGGACGATGGACGTAGGCGCGCACAAACTTCTGGCTGATTTAGGTAAGGCAAAAGCAATCGGATCGAACAACCGAAAACAGTGGACGGAGCTAAGAGCGCTCGATGATACCCATAGTAATCCGGCGCTTTATACCGAAGATGGGAAGCAGCTCTGCGGCGCTCTCCAGGCCAATCCCACTGGAGAACAAAGTTACCCGCACCTGAGCGACCTTGGGGGAGCCGCTGCTTTTGCAGCTTCGGCTGAATTTGGCAAAGTAACCAACTCCAGCCCGCTCAAATTAGACTACAAAGACGCAAACGGTAAACTCAATCAGGCTGCTGTTCAGCAAATCGTCCAAATAAAGGATCTTTCGGACATGGTGCTCATGGATTTTATCATGGGCCAGGCTGATCGCTTCAGCGGCAATATGCATTCCCAGAAAATCTACCTGTGGATTGAAAATGGTGTCCTGAAGCGGAAGGCCAAGAAAAGCGATTCCGCAAAGGCTGCCGAACAGCTAAAGGAAATTCCGCCGGAAGCTGTCTTGATTAATCGGATGATCCTGAAGGACAACGACGCCGGTCTCATTAGCGGCAATTCGGCCAAAAGCTACCATCTACTGGAAAAGATCAGCCACATGGATCCCAAAACCTACAACGGGCTTCTTGACTTACAAACGGAGCTTCAGAAACCAGAAGTCGCCCAGTGGTATCAAACGGAGCTTTTGTTCAAAGCGACTGACTTCAACACGATGAAGAATAACGTTGATCAGGCCGTAGGTATTCTGACAGCCCGTAAGGACAAAGGCCTTTTTTTGGACGCAAATGTCAGCGCCGTTCTCGGGACAGAAGACAAGCAGGAACAAGAGCCCGAGCCAACGGCCGAGTCGAATGACGTTGTCAGCACTACGCTTGTAATTACTGGTTCCGTCGGCCGTTGGGAAAAAGGCGCGCGCAATCTTCAAGTAGACGTGGAAACCGTGCAGCGCCTCTTGGAAACGGTGGCACAAAAGTTGCAAGCACCTGAGCTGGATCCGAAGGGCGTTGATGGAAAGATTGGGCGACAGTCAGCGAAGTCGAATACCGTGGCTGCGATCGAAGCTTTTCAGAATCGCTCCAATATTTCGATTACCGGATTAATTGAGCCTGATAGTCAGACCTTGCAGGCACTCCTGGAAGGTGCAGGCGAAACTTAACCGAACCTACTGTCGGGCGGTTTATGGGTCGAAGGGACCTGATGTATCCTACTCCCAGATTAAATCACTAGCAGAGTCACTTCCCGCAGGCTTAGAAAAAAAGGTCTAGCTCCATTGCTTTGGCGGCTTTGTCCAAGTTCCGCTTATAACGACCTGGGTCTGGTCTACTCGTGAGTTTTTCTGGATCAGTCGTGCTACGTCCTCTGACTCGATTCGTACACAACCATGGGAAGCTGCATACTGAGGCACGCTGGGGAAATAATGCAGCGCGATACCTCGGCGCTGCATGAACCATGTGACGTATGTCGCACGAGAATCGCTATTCAGTCTTCGTTGGAAGCCTTGTACGGGATAGGTTCCTTTGGGCGTGCACTTGGAGCCCGATCGCCGACTCGTTGCCTCGTTATCACAATTGAGGCCTCTCAGACCTGCGCCGGGTGACGTTCTAAATGGCCCCGTTTCCTGACTATCAGCATTGGGCCCAGTCCAGGTAAGAGTGAGCCAATGATCAGGATCGCCCAGGCTTACCGAAATTTCCCGTATGTAGGTCTGAGTAAAATCATCGTTTCGTAAAGGACCAGCGGCTTGCAGGAGTGCCTGCCACGTCTGCCCGCCTGGTTCAATTAGTCCATCAATCGAAATATTGGAACGCTTCTGAAAAGCTTCGATCGCAGCAACCGTATTCGACTTCCCGGGTAATCGCGCAATCTTTCCATCCACGCCCTTCGGATCCAGCTCAAGTGCCTGCAACCTTTGTGCTGCCGTTTCCAAGAGACGCTGCACGGTTTTCACGTCCGCTTGAAGATTGCCCGCGCCTTTTTCCCAACGACCGACGGAGCCGATAATCACTGGTGGCGGAGCAGTGCGGACAGTGCCAGGCGCTGCTGTCAAAGCTCGCGGCAGGACTTGGAAGGTAGGCTTTCCTGCGTCCAATGCCTCAAGCTTCTTTGCGCGAGCTATTCGGTCTTTCAGAGTCGGTTTTGCACGACGTGGCTTCTTTGGCTTTGCTTTTCGGGAAACTCTCGAGCGCGTTTTCTTACCACGTTTCAAAGGGCGTTTTTTCTTTGGCATAATTTATTAGATGGTTGGTTCGTCCGAGTGACTTTGAAATTTACTAATGCAGCGTACTCAGGCTCCGCTTCACTGAGTGTCCAGTGTCGATATCGCCCGGATCACTGGGGGTGCCTTGCACCTGGACTTCGATCCAATCGGGCGCACTCAATTTGAAGTTTCGCTTGATGACAGGACCTGTGAAGTCGTCCACTTCTTTGAATGTTTTTCGTTTGCGATCGTAAAAGTAAGTCTGCCAATGCCAGGGCGAATGCCCCCCGCTGCTTGCCGTGCTGAAAACGAAGAACTGCGAATCAGGGGACCACTCCATTTTCTGAACGTTGCGTCCGTGCTCACCATCCGGGGACTTGAAGTCCTTTGTCGCCAGCACCGTGCCACCCATGTTGCGGATCTCGACTCGCGATTCGTTGAATGGAGGGTTGGGATGAGTTCCAACAGATAACACGCAAGCCCGGAGCTGCTGATCCGGCGATGTCATTCCTGGGCAATTGACCGGCTGTGGAGGTATGGGACCTGGGGTGGGGGGTTGTTGAGCACAAGCGATGACAAAGACACTAATTGCAAGACAGATTAAAAAACGCATAAGCGATCCCTTTCGTTTTACAGGTGAGCGCCGATTCTAGCAACTTGCTGAAAGGAACGCAATCACCTTCTGATAGGTCGACAAACAAGCGCGGGTTTCCATTTGTCGTTGTCGATTCATATCGCTGGAGCCGGGCTGCCGTCAGTCCGCGGGCAGCGCCTCAAACTATCTTGAGGTGGACTTCCTGGCAGGCGCCTGCTTCAGGACTTTTGCCATTCACACGTTTGCTTCTACCCAAGCGGCGATTGTGCTTTGGCTATGCATCGGGCCAAAGAGTTTATCCGGGCAGCTTGTTCCACCTGGGCGACAGTAGCCTGGCGCGAAATCGTGTCCAAAGATGTTTGTCCGCAGAATATGATACTGTTCAAGTAACCAGCGAATGAGCGCTGCGGAAGCGGCAGCCTGCTGGGCAGTGAGCGAATCCGTTTCACTGCCGACATGTTCGATGCCGATCGAGTTTTGGTTCGCGCCCATGCAATGATTCGAACGGTCGCTATCGCTCACCATCTGGTAAATGTCGCCGTTTCGATCAATGACGTAATGCGCAGAAACCTGCCGGCCATCTGTTTTTTGAAATTCCGCCAGAGCGCTGGCTAGCGACCCTTCAGTGCAGTGCAACACAATCTTGTCGATGCTTGCGCCGTTACGGCAAGAGCAATGTGGGCTTTTGATGAACTGTTTGATTACTGGTTTTGTGTGCGGGTTGCTACTTCCATGGCCGGCGCGGCTTATTCGCAGCGATGGTTTTACTGGTATGGCTCTGCGCGCTGAAATTGTTATCCGAACCATGTCGTCAGTGTCCAACCCGAGAGCGGCTGCCAGTCCGGGCGATAAGTCCGCGACGCGTCCTGTCGAAGGATGCGGACCCCAATCAACCGGGCGGGCATCAACCGCTCGGCCATTCACGGGATTTTCCACACGCGCAAGCGCCCGCCGCAAAAATTCCCTCGGCGTCTCGGCGTAATTCCAACGACAAGCGAAATAGTATTGCTCGGGGTTGAGCCTGCGCCCGAGGCCGCTTGTTCCGGGAGGCGGGGCGGGCAGAAATAAATATGCGTATTTTGGATTTTGAAGATCCGCCTTGGTAAAGAGAGCGAGGTCTTCGTTCGCAGCCATCCCCAGATCGTGTGGTCCCCCAAAGGTGGACATCTTGCCTTCTACACGAAAAAGGATTTCCTCCGGCTGCGCTGGTAATGGCCGCACGGCCGCAACTTTTCTCGGCAGCTTCGGCCGAGATTTTCGAGACGAAGTTTTCCCCGTCGTCCGAGTGCGAGTTGTTTTTAGCGCACGCCGAGAAGCTGGCTTGCGCGCTCGTGATTTAGGTTTGCGTGCGGATTTTCGACGCGAAGACTTCACTGTCTTCGGAGCGCGAGGTTTTTGCGGCGACCGCCGCGTGGCTCGTTTGCTCGACTTTGGTTTACGTTTGCGCGGAGGCATTCGCCTTTACCTATTGCGGGGGCCAAGCGTTGCCGCGAGTGTATCCGAGCGTATCGAGGACCCCGCGGTCGAGGCCGCGCAAAATGTGGCGCATTAGGTTGAGTGTGCCATCGGTGAGGAAATACGCGCCGTGAATATCTCCCACTCCTTGCGGGAAGAAGCTCGAGCAATCCACGTCCCAAACGTTATCTGTTGGCGATGACGAATCAGCCAATGGCGGGCGATGAGGAAGGCCGCTGCGACCCATACGCCGCATGCCGAAGTGCTTCAGGCCTGCGGAGGCGCCGAGGACTGTGTCGCGCCCAGAGTAAAGCGCAGTGATCCGATAGCTGAGATTAGCCACAGCGTTGCCATCGTTGTTATCAGGCGCGCCCTCGTCGAACAAATCGCTGTCAACATCGGCCGCGACCATTAACAGTTGATTGATGAGACTAACGAGTAGTGGCTGGTTCTTACGGGTCCAGGCAGCTGCCATGGCTTTTTGCACGACATAGTTGCCCATACTGTGAGAGATTACGGACACCTTCGCTTTACAGGCTTTCGCGGGATTATCTATGGTTTGCTGTTGTTTCTTGGTCAGCCAATCGAATAGCGTGCTCAACACATCTGTTAGATCCTGAGCGCACAGGCGCGCATGCGAGCGATCAGGCTCATAGCCCAGGAGACTGCCGCGTGATGGCCAGTCGTACAGAATGCAAAGCCCGAGGCTGTCGGGACCGTCAAAAAGGCCGCCACAAAGCTTCTCATAAAACGCTGCGGCTTTTACAAACGTTTGGTTATAACCATGAATAAGGATCGTGACATGGCTTTGTTTCTCGTTTTCTGCCAGGTCATACTTCGGAAATTTATCCGATGCCCCGACCAGCAGCTTCTGAAAGTTGGCGGCAGTAACTTTCCGCCAGTTCTTGATGTCGGTGAGCGGCTGTTTGTCGCTGACCCAATAAGTCATGCCATCGGCGCTGACATCAGGTCCAACGCCGCCCTGGCTCCGGCTATTTATCATCCAATATTTTGGCATATTTGTTGAGAGGTTGGTTGGTTAATGCACGAGGCGAATCGTCCAAAAATCGTCCGAAAGATTGTCAGTGAGCAAATAGGAGTAGGGCATAGTGAAATAGCCTCTTTTGCCCCAGCCAGTGCCCCATGAATTGCGCACCGTGAACCGCTCGCTCTTATCGTCGTAGCCGACAGCAAGAACGGCATGGCCGCCTACCACGCCTTCTCTCGGCTTGGGCATTTGCAGCACGCCTGTTCTCGCCACTTGCGCGCTCTCGAAGCTGTCGTAAACGGTGAAGCCAAACACGAACGGAAAACCGTCTGCGAGACAGCCTTTCATCTGCGAAAGCGTCCGATCAACTCGCTGATAGCTCACCGTGCGGAATTTTTTTGCTTCTTTGTAACAAGCCGCCGATGGTTTTTGCCTCGGTTTGGCTTCGGCAGGCCAGAGATTTGTGGTCGGATCGGCTGGAGTATCGTCATACGACCACTTGGTTTCCGGGCACGCGCCTTGTTTGGCGACACTTTTTATTCCGTCGCGAATCTGAGCGCCGTTATCTAGCGGTATGCTGTGTTCAATGCTTCGCTCGTTATAATAAATGAAGAGACGCGATGGGATGAAGTCGCGCAGTTTCTGCTTTTTGCGATCGAATTCGATGGCGGCGGCGATTGCATTTGCGGTGCAGGAGCCGATTTCTCCCTGATTATAAACTCTCGGGCAACGTCTGCGCAGATCGACTTTGGTGGGAAGCACTCGCAGCTTGGCCAGCGGTGCCGAATAGAGATGATCGCGATTATCCGGAAGGTCCGGCATCCAGCCGAGGCCGAAACGGCTATTTTTTTTGGTCGTTCTTTTCATTGTTGGAGGTGAGAATTGAATTGGAAAGCGTCGGGCTACACGACTGAAGCTTTGTCATTTGATTCTGCCAGCTGTGGTTGGCCACCGGCTGCGTGTGAGTCTTTTACAGGATTTCGGAACCAGAGTTCAAGACTTCTTTCCAAGGGCTCCAAGCAAATGTACAGGCTGTGCCAGGCAGCAATTCGTCGTGGCCATCGCATTGCAAGAATGGACGCAGCCTGTCCGCGGGCTGAGATGATGCTGCCAGAATAGTTTTTAATTGCCGGACAGGTGTCGATGCGAATAAACAAAGAACAACGACAGAAAGGACATACATGTCAGAACAAAATCCGAACTTCTATCTCGCAAGAGTGGCTCTCGTTGCTCAACCGACCCAAAATGCGCTACGTGCCTACAGTGCTGTCACCGGAACGTGGGCCAGCCTCACAGTTCCCGTGGACACGGGAGACACGTTCCTGCTTGGAGGCAACACAGCATTGGTGGCGCAGCCGGTCCAAAACGTGTTGCGGGCCTTCAGCGCGATAACTGGCACCTGGGTATCGCTCACCGTTCCCGTGGACACCGGAGACACTTTTTTGGTGGATACGAACGTTGCTTTGGTGGCGCAGCCAACCCAAAACGCATTGCGGGCCTTCAGCGCGATAACTGGTACCTGGGCATCGCTGGGCGTTGCTGTGGACACCGGAGACACGTTTTTAGTGGATACGAGCGTCGCTTTAGTTGCACAGCCGACCCAAAACGCATTGCGAGGATTCAGCGCCCACACTGGCGCCTGGACTTCCCTCGTTGTCGCAGTGGATACCGGAGACACTTTCCGGGTAAGCGGCAATGTTGCGTTAGTTGTGCAGCCAACGCAGAACGCATTACGTGCTTTCAGCGCGATAACCGGAGGCCCTTGGGACAGCCTCGTCGTTCCGGTGGACACCGGAGACACGTTTTTGGTGGGTACGAACGTTGCTTTGGTGGCACAGCCAACTCAAAACGAATTGCGTGCCTATAGTGCTGTCACTGGCACCTGGGCATCCCTCGGCGTTGCCGTGGATACCGGAGACACGTTCCTTGTAGGAGGCAACACTGCCTTCGTTGCGCAGCCGACCCGAAACGCATTGCGAGCTTTTAGTGCGATAACTGGTGCCTGGACGTCACTCACCGTTCCGGTCGACCCGGGCGACCTCTTCCTTGTAGGCTCTGACGCATGAAACCAGGAGTGCAATCTTTGGTTATGGCGCGGTCAGGCTCCAGCCAGCCGGAAGAGTTGGTCCCCACGCAGAACCGGTGTAAACATTGTTACTGAGATACCAGATCGCCGTTTGTCGAGTGTTAGTTTTATAAAGCGTATAGTCCGGATTGCCGTCACCGTTAAAGTCGGCTGTGGCTACCAATGCCCAGCCGCTGGGAAGGACGGGCCCCCAGTCAGCACCGATAAGAGTTAGTCCCGATAAGTAGCCAATCGCTGTGTAGCCCGAACTGGGATGAAATAAGAGATAATCCGGGTGACCGTCGCGATTAAAATCCGCTGCACCCACCACTGTCCAGCCTGGGGGGAGAGTTGGACCATAGCCACCACCAGTGTGAACGTTATCGTTCATATACCAGATCGCCGTTTGATGCATGCCACTGTTGTAAAGCACGTAATCCGGTCTGCTATCGCCATTAAAATCTGCCGTGCCCACCAATTCCCATCCACTGGGAAGGGTCGGCCCGTAAACGCCCCTGATGAATGAAGGTCCGGATAAGTACCAGATCGCGGTCTGATGAGTGTTGAGAGCGAACAGGCCATAATCTGGATGGCTGTCGAGATTGAAATCGTCGAGGGCACTTAGCTCCCAGCCTGATGCGAGAGTAGGGCCGAAGTCAGAACTGGAATAAACGTTGTTGTTGAGATACCAGATCCCTGTTTGACGCGTGTTGGCATTACGGACCACTAAGTCCGGATGGCCATCGCCATCAAAGTCGGCTATCGCAGCCCTGGCCTCGCTAGGTGCCACCGGCAGCCTAAAGGCGTATATCTTGTTATCAGCAGGGTAGTAAATGCGGCCGCGAGCCACAATGCCGGTATTCCATTTTCTTGTGCCACTCATTAACTCGTTCGCGCCACCGCCAGCATAAACTACATTCCCGGTATCGCCGTCGTAGGCGTGCAAACGTCCGTCACCTCCAGCGCCGGCTACCCAGACTATGGCATTATTCGTGCCGTTCGTAGAAGTAACCCAAGTCGAGCCCAGACCTGTCTGGCTCACGCTCCAGGCGGGGGCTATGGTAGGTGGATTTGTGGCAGTAACCTTATAAGCCACAACGGCGGTATTTTCGGTATGAAAAACAAAATATGTTCCCTGGCTAGTGTGATAAGTGGCAGCCGATTGACCCCTGACAGCGGTAGGAAGGTTTTCTGAAGCCACCGGCCCGGTAACGCCGCCCAGATTATTGCGGTCAAGCAAGTAGGCCATTCCATCTTTGCCCAGCGCGAGCACCAACTGCGAAGGCGTCGCTCCAGGCACATCAACAAGCGTGGCGCTGACGCCACCGAGATCCGTGTCGCTCTGATCGAGGGAGAACCAATTAGAAGGCGCCCAAAAACTGCTAAAGACAGGTCCTGCTTGCAAACGAATAACGGCTTCACCACCCATCCAGTTACCCTGAGTGCTAAAAGTGTTTCCAGTAATCACAAACATGTTTGTGCCATCACTGGCAACTCCGGAGTGACCCCAGATGCCGCCGCCGATGGCGCCCGTCGCCCAGGCCCTGACACTGGAAGGATTGTTAATTGATATACCAACAACCCATCCGTGATACGTGCCGCAGTCGCCAGCGTGCCCTGAAAATGGCACATACACGATACCATTCACGATTGCCAAGCCGCCCCTCTCGTTCTGCACATTCGAAGTAAAAGTGTTGCCGTTGAAGACTACAGTAGCATCCAGGTTGACCGGCCAACCAGGATTAGTCATTCCGGTGTCCACGTCTAGCGAATAAACGAAATGCCTCTTGGGGTTGCCGTCGATCATCGCATCAAGGAAAAGCGATCTGGAAGCAAGGTCGACAACAGGCGTGCCGGTGATGCCGAGCGGGTTGATGTTGCCGCACGGCAGTCCTGACGTGACCGCCGGGCCGAGGTTGCGTTGCCAAATGATGTTGCCGTTGTCAGCATCGAGTGCATAGACATTGTTCGATTCCGTCACTGCAATGACCATGGCCCCGTGTGGACCCTCGATATAGAGTGGCTGGGCGTAAACGTTGCCTGAGATCGTTCCGTTAAAGGTCAGGTCGCGCCTCAGACCGGCTGCGTTAGCGGGCGTAAATGCAGCGTCAATATAGAGCCCATCGCGCGAAAGGTGGTTGTGCTGCTGTGTAACGTTGACCTACGCGTTCGTATTAAGGATGCCAGACCACCAAAGAGCAATGATAAGGGTAGAAGAAAAATTTGGAATCTTCATGGATCGACGAAACTGCCGCGCTGCCCTTTTGACACTGGTGTCCTTCTAACATTGCGCTCTGGACTCTTGTCAAGTATTTCAAGAATCTGATTTGTAACAATCAGGTTATCTTT
>Ga0193721_1000036_pt1 | contig 40219 bp, 27 predicted proteins | sample U2s2metaG_FD_145078 | JGI IMG/M metagenome (GOLD analysis project Ga0193721, IMG submission 145078) | Soil microbial communities from a riparian zone of the East river system, Colorado, United States - U2s2 | ecosystem: Environmental > Terrestrial > Soil > Riparian zone | place: USA: East River...
CGAACACCAGGACCGCCCCGACCCGCGTCGTCTCGGTGCGCACCACCTCGAGCCACTCGCGCGTGGGCTCGATCACCACGACCGGCTCGATCACCACCACCGCCAGGGAATCGCCCACTTCCCGGATCAGCCGGCGGGTGCCATCCACGTCGTTGAACGGGATCTCGGCGTAGAGGGCCCGCGTCTCGGCGGGAACCCCTTCCCCCCCCTGACACCAGTCCAACCACCCGTGGTAGCCGCAACCAAGCACCCGCTCGCGTCCCGTCGAGACACGCGCGAGCCGCACCGCCGCGGCTACCGCTTCGGCCCCGGTCTTCAGGAAGCGCATCTGCTCGAGCCAGGGAATCCGCATGCCGAGCTGCTCGGCCAGCTCCTCCTCGAGCAGGGGCGGGAGCGGCCCCACCACGCCAGCCGCGATCGCCTGCTCGGCGGCACGGTTGACGTCGGGGTTTCCGTAGCCCAGCGCCACGGCCCCGAGCGCCATGACGTAGTCCACGTACTCGCGACCCTCGGCGTCCCACACGCGGCATCCCGCGGCGCGCGTCACGCGCGTCGGCAGTCCCGTGTCCGCGGCAGCGCCGAACAGCGCCTCCGGCCGCTTGCTACCTGTCGACGTGAAGCCCGGAACGCGCCAGTCGCTCACCGTATTTCACCACCTCGATGGCCATCGCTCGCAACAGTTTCGCCTCCCGCTCGTCGAGCGGCACGCGGTGAATGACTTCGCGCACGGTCCGCATCACCCCTTCGGACTGGCGGGTCTTGAAGAACTCGATCACGCGCAGCGCCGCCTCGACGTCCGCGAACAGCCGCTCGAGATCCGCGACGGTCGCCGGCGGACTCTCGCGCCGCGGCGTCTTGAACGGCCGGCGCTCATCGCCCCGGGCCAGGGCCAGCTCGTACAGCATCAGCACCACCGCGTGCGCCAGGTTGAGCGACGCGTAGCCGGGATCCGTGGGAATCGTCACCACGCGGTGGCAGCGGTCGAGCGCCTCGTTGGGCAGTCCCTTGTCCTCCCGCCCGAACAGCAGCGCGACCGGGCCGGCCTCCGCGTGCGTGAGGATCTCCGCCGCGGCTGCCCGCGGGCGCTGCTGGTTCCGCTTTGCCGTGCGGCCGCGCGACGTGAATCCCACCACGTGCACGCAGTCCGTCAACGCCTCCTCGACCCGATCGAAGCGCCGCACACGCGCCAGCAGGTCCTGCGTCTGGTGCGCGATGCCCTCGACGCGGTACGCGTCGTACTCACGGGGGCTCACCAGCCGCAAATCCTGGAACCCGAAATTCTTGAGCGCGCGCACCACGTGAGCAATGTTGACGAGGTCCTGGGGCTCGAGGAGCACGACGGCGATCATAGCGGAAGAGATTGAACCATTCCCGTCATCCCACCAGCTCCAATACCCCGAACCGCTCCCGATCCTGCCGATCGCCCCTGAGCCACACCCACCCATTGCCGCCGCTCCAGACCAGCTGGCCAGCGCGCCGCACCCGCCCGGGCAGCATCTCGTTCACGAGCAAGTCGAACCGGAGCCGCCCGCCGACGTGAGCGCGCTGCCACACGGGCCAGGCGATGCCGAGGGTCACGCGATACCCGCGCGCCAGGCGACTCCAGCCCCCCCGCACGTCGGCCGCAGCGCCCGGCCAGTCACCCGCCCCGCGCACGCGTACCGGGCCGCGTTGTGCTCCTTCCGGCACCACGAGGTACCCCACGGCCGCTCCACTCGCCGGGTCGCCCAGGTACAGCTGGACGCCGTCCGAATGGATGTCGTCGGGCTCGTTGTCCAATCGCAGCGGCGGCGCGTCGGCTGGCCGGAGGCACAGATCGGCCTTCGCGACTTCGACGGCGAGGTACAACGTGTCGTCGTCCCACGCGGCGTAGGCGACCGCGGAGAAATCGTCGGGCCCCGGATACGGCTCTTCGCCGCGGCGATACTGGTCCTCGAGCTCGAGCCGAAGCGGCTCGCTCGGGTCGAAGCCGTCGAGCGACCCGTCGAGCCGCGGCGGCGCGGCGGCGCGGAGCGCCGCGCCCACGGCGGGCGTCGGCTGGTCCAGCCCCAGCAGGGGCTCGAACGGCGGCTCGGGCACACGCCCCCCCGCGAGCCGCACCCGTCCCGCCGCGGTCGTGATCTCCCAGCCGAGCGCTGTGGCAGCGTGACGGTGGACGCCCTGCACTGTTTCCACCTCTCTCACACCCCCCTGCACCCGCACCACCCGCACCGTCGGCCCTGCGCCCGAGGGCTCGAGCACCGCCACCAACCGGGCAGCCCGACCCTGTGTACGCGCCACGTAGAACGTCTCGCGTTTCGCGTCTCCCGGCCGTCCCGGCCCCTCCGCCCGCAACAGCTCCCCTTCGAACACGAGGAACGCCTTGATGGCGCGCGGGCCAGCGCCCAGCTCGAGCATGACGGGCCCGGGGCCGTCCGGCACGAACCGCTCGACGCGCGACACGAACTCGTCCGCCAGATCAGCCGCCTGCCACGTCCCCCGTCCCACGTCCCCCGTCCCCTCGAAATGCCAGGGCAACTCGAGCAGGTGCTCGGTGCGACTCCCGAGCTCGACCACGTCGAGGAGGTACGCGGGCCCCGAGACAACGGTGCGCGACAGCTCGCCGTAGCGCCCGCGCACCCAGGCCCATTCGTCCGGTGCGTCGAACGCCTCGCACACCGCGTCGCCGCGCGGCTGCGATGCCCCGTCCGTCCGGGGCGCGTTGTGCGCCAGAGTCGAGCGGTACCAAAAGAGATCGGGCGAGACGTAGGATCCCGTTCCAGGATCGGCCAGCCAGTGCACACCGTCCGCGTGGAGCGTGAGGTGCAACCGGTCGGGGTGTCCGTGCCCGCCCCCGTACGGTCCGCACTCGAGGGTCGCGTAGCGGCCTCCGGTCCGGAGGACGGCGAGACCTTGCGATTCGAGGAGGAGACTCCCGGGAGACCAGGCCGGCGCGTCGGAGGAAACCTCGGGAGCCATGAACAGGAGTGCCCACCACGACAGTGTCGTACGGGATACGGGAGGCGGGAGGCGGGAGGCGATGGGCGCATCGTGCAGGTACGACTCGAACAGCTCGAGAGCCGGCGCCGGCGCCTGATAGAGCGCCCCCAGCCAGCTTTCAAGCTCACGCCTCCCGCCTCCCGCCTCCCGCCTCCCGAGATTTCCCAACCCGATCTCCCACAGTTCGAGATACGCCGGTTGGGCCAGGGAGACCCCGAACCGCGAATCCTTCCGCGCGGGGAAGGAGAAGTCAGGCAGCGCCGTGCGCGCCGGCGCGAGCAGTGCCGCGCGGACGCGCGCCGCGAGTTTGGGCTCGGCAAAGATGTCCACGCCCGCAAGGCGCGCCCACGCCGCCCCGGTGAGGAGCCCCCGCAGCGCAAACAGGTGGTAGTTCTCTCCCTCGTACCACATGCCGTCACGCCCAAAACCCCGGAGCAGGTGCTCGAGCAGCCCCGTCGGACCCTCGATCGCGCGCTTGGCTAGATCCTCGTCCTCGAACCAGGCAGCGATGGCCGTCAGCGCCATGTTGTTCCACGTCTGGCGGTTCGAGAACCCCTCGTCGAACTCGCCGATCAGGTTCGCCGCTTCGTCCGCCACCTGATTCACGCCCCGAGCGACGGCGTCATCGAGCCGGCCGCAGGCGCGCAACAGCCCCGCCGCTGCCAGGTAGTTGCCGATCCAGATGGATTCGAGGTAGGTGGAAAAGAACAACCGACTCGGCCCCAGCACGTTGTCGCGGTTGGGATATTGCCAATAGCTTCGGGCATAAGCCTGGAGCACCTCAGTCGCCCGCGTCGCGGCGGCGGCATTGTCATCCAGCGCCGCGAGCGTCGCCAGGTGCGCGGCGCGCTCGGCAAGCCAGAGGTGCTGGTAGCGCGCCCACTGACCATCGTGGCGCTCGCCGGTGAACCGTCTGCCACAGCGGGGGCAACGGTGCTCCGCCGGGCTCCACGGATCGAAGGAGAGAGCGGCCCCGTCGTCGGGGCACACGCCACCGTCGGTCGACAGGAGCGCCTTCGCTGCGGGCACGGGCGGTAGCCGCGCGAGCAGCGGCGCCGCGCGCTCGGTGAGATGGGCCAGGAGCGCCGCGAGGTCGGGCGCGCCGGGGATTTCCGCCCTCCGCGCCGCCAGCTGTTCCGCCGTCACCACGCCCGAACGCCCTCAAGCGCCCACCGCGTGGGCAGCACGGTGGCGCCGACGGCGCGCGCCGCCGCGATCGCCGGTCCGGGGTCGTCGCCGGTGATGAAGAACATCGAGCCCCCTGCCCCTGATCCAGCCGCCTTGCCGCCGAGCACGCCCGCGTCGTGTAGCGCACACTCGAGCCGGGCCATCTCCGGCGTGCGCATCTCGGAGTCGAGCGCCTGCTGGTGCCGCCAGTTTTCGGAGAGCAGCAGGGCCACGCGTCCGTGGTCCGCGGCGCGCAGCGCGTCGGCCATGGCCGCGGCCGCGTCCTTCATCGCCCGCAAGGCGCCGGTGACCTGCGGATCGCCACGCTCGTAGGCCGCCATCACCCGCGCGATCGTGGCGCCCGAGACGCGTGACGTGCCCGTGTAGCACAGGACCGTGCGCCGCTCGAGCGCCGCCGCGAACGTGGGGTCGAGCGTCATGGGCTCGACCCCGACGTCGGGATCCCGAAACGTGAGTCGCTGGAAGCCGCCGAGCGCCGCCGCGAACTGATCCTGCTTGCCGCCCGGAATCCGCGCCTCCACGGTCTCGAGATACCACGCCTGCTCGGCGACCTCCCGCCCGCTCAGCCGTTCACCGCGCGCCAACGCGAGCGCCGCGACGAGCGCCACGTCCATCGCGCCGGAGCTGCCGAGCCCCGAGCCCGGCGGCGCATCGGACCGCGTGGTGAGCGTGCAGGCGGCCTGCACCGGCAGCATCCGGAGCGCGGCCTTCAGGAGATCGAGCCGGCCGTCGGACGCGAGCCCACCCGCGTTCGCGCACTCGAGCTCCTGGCCCAGGTCTTCGGCGACGAGCCGGATGCGCGACCCACCCAGCTTCACCTCGACCCGCGCGCAGAGCTGGATCGCCGCGCTCACGACGACGCCGCCCTCGCGCGCCGAGAACGGCGGGACGTCGGTCCAGCCTCCCGCGAAGTCGAGTCGCACGGGGGCCGCCGCGTGGAACTCCGTCGGCTGGTCGCGCCGCGTCACGGCGCCGTCCGCCACGCCGTGACGGTCGGCAGCTCGCCCCGCAGATCCATCCGTACCCCGCTCACCCGCCGATTCATCCCCTGCACGCCCCGGGCCTGGTAGAGGAACGCGACCGGCAGCGAATCGCGGAACAAGCGTTGCGCTCGCGCCGGATCGGCCGGTACGCGCAGCCCCGCCAGGCCGGCGAGCGTCGTCAGGTACCCGAGTCCGAGGTCGCCCGGCGTGCCGAGCACGGCCGCCGTGAAGTCGCGCCGTCCCGCGTTCACGCGGGCGAGGAACGCCGTGAGCTCGAGCTGGCGGATCGCGACGTCGAACCCCACGGCGGCGAGCCGCGCCTGGATCAGCTGCTCCAGCGCCGCCTCACCGCTCCCGACCGTGAGCAGCTCGAACGCGATGCGCCGGCCCCCGAGCAGCCGACGGGCCGAATCGGGAGCGGCCGGAATCGGGCGCACCGGCACAAAGCCCGGGACGTCCGGCGGCACCGGGCCGTCCGCCACGGCGCCGAAGCCGTAGAGGTACCCGGCGACGATCTCGCGACGATCGAGCGCCAGGGCGACCGCGAGCCGGACGCGGGGATCGTCGAACGGCGCGCGACGCATATTGAACACGATCCCGTACGGAAAGATGACCGGGTAATCGAGCACCGTAAGCGCCGGGTTGTCGCGGACGAACATCGCATGCGCCGGTTGGATGCCGGCGAAGTCCACCTCGCCCGCCGTGAGCGCCGCGAGCTTGGTGGTGGGCTCGTCCACGACGACCACGATGAACCGCTCGAGCGCGGGGGGGCCGCCGAGGGCGGGCGGGAAGTCGGGATTGGCGGCGAACACCCAGCGACGGTTCGGCTCATGCGTGACGAAGCGAAACGGTCCGTTCCCGATCGGACGCTGGTTCCACGCGGCACGCCGCAACTCGGCGCGCGGGACGGAGTCGAGCAAGTGAGCCGGAAGGATGGCGAGATCGGTGAGCACGTCGGGCATGGCGCTCTGCTCCCGGGCGAACCGGATCACCACCGTCGAGTCGTTCGGGTCGTTCACGAACGCCACATCGACGAAGTCGTTGAAGCGCGGGTACCCGGTCGCGGAGTCGCGCGCGGCGGAGAGCGTCCACGCCACATCGCGCGCCGTGGTCGCCACACCGTCGTGCCACCGCACGCCCGGCTGCAGCCGGAACGTCAGGGCCTTGTGGTCCGGGGACCACGTCCAGGAACGCGCGAGGTAGGGCTGGGGTGCGAGGGTCGAATCGTACCGCACCAGGGTGGTCAGTAGGACGTACCGCTCCACCTGCTTCGCGAACGGGTGGATCGTGACGAGCGGGTTCAGGCTCTGGAGGTCCGCCCCCGAGGCGTACACCACGGTCCGACCCCGGCGCGCCGGCCTCGTGCCGCACCAGGGTGGTCAGCAGCACGTACCGCTCCACCTGCTTCGCGAACGGGTGGATCGTGACGAGCGGGTTCAGGCTCTGGAGGTCCGCCCCCGAGGCGTACACCACGGTCCGACCCCGGCGCGCCGGCCTCGTGCCGCACGCCGCGATCACCGTTCCCACGATCACCAGTCCCAGGACTCGTCGCCGCACGCCCGGATTCTAGCGGGGCCCGCCGGGCCGCGCGAGATTCGGGGCATGCTCGCGCAGCTCGGACGGCGGGCTGTGGCGGGGGCCGCCGTCGTCGTCGGCGTGGTGACGCTCACGTTCTTCCTGGTGCAGGTGGCGCCGGGAGACCCCGTGGAGCGCTTGCTCGGGCCGAGTGCGACGCCGGCACAGCTTGCCGCCGGGCGGCGCGCCCTCGGTCTCGATCGCCCGGTGGCCACACAATACGTGATCTGGCTCGGCCGAGTCGCCCGCGGGGATTGGGGTCGGAGCATCGCCACCGGGCGCCCGGCGCGCGACGTGCTCGCCGACGCCCTCCCTGCGACAGTGACGCTCGTCGGCCTGTCGCTGGTCCTGAGCTACATGCTGGGTCTCGCGCTCGGGGCGTGGCAGGCCGGCGCGGACTCCCGGGTCGACACGGCAGTCTCCATCACCACGGTCACCTTGTTCGCGCTTCCGGGATACTGGCTCGGGCTCATGCTCGTGATGGCGTTCACGTACTGGGCGCACTGGCTCCCCGCCTTCGGGGCTGCCGGGCTCGACGCCGACGCGCTCACGGGGTGGAGCCGGTACGCCGATCGGTTGCGACATCTCGCCCTGCCGCTCGCCACGCTGACGCTGATCGGCGTGGGGGGCGTGGCGCGTTATGCGCGCGGCGCGGTGCGCGACGTCAGGAGCCAGCCGTTCGTCCGCACCGCTCGGGCGAAAGGCCTTTCGGCGTGGCAGGTCACGCGACGGCACGTCGCTCGGAACGCGTTGATCCCGATCGTGACGCTCGTCGGGTTGTCGCTGCCGGCGCTCTTCTCGGGTGCGGTGTTCGTGGAGGCCGTGTTCGCGTGGCCCGGCGTCGGGCGGCGGCTGGTCGAGGCCGTCCAGGCGCGCGACTACCCGGTGGTCATGGCCGCGACGACCGTGACGGCGGTCCTGGTCGTGACGGCCAACCTCCTGACGGACTTGGGCGTCGCGTGGATCGATCCCCGGATACGCCATGGGAGCCGCGTGACGTGAGACGATTGCTGCGGGACCGGCGGGCCGCGTTCGGTGCGGGGGTGCTTGCGGTCGTAGCGTGCGCGGCGGTGGCGGCGCCGCTCGTCTCGAGCGGCCATCCCGCGGCGCAGCACGACGTCGTGGCGACGCGGTTTCTGCCGCCCCTCGCCACCGACCACGCCGGCGGCTTCCACGCGCTCGGCACCGACCGCTTCGGCCGCGACGTGTGGACACGGTTGGTCTACGGGGCGCGCATCTCCCTGGCCGTCGGCGCGCTCGCCGTACTGCTGTCCATCGCGATCGGCGTCGTGGTCGGGGCCGTCGCGGGCTACTGGCCTGGTCCCGTGCGGACCCTGCTGCTCGGGCTCACAGACTTCGTGCTCGCGCTCCCCCGCGTGGTCCTGCTGCTCCTGCTCGCCGCCCTGGCACGACCCAGCGCGCTGCTCGTCATCGCCGTGCTGGGGCTCACCGGGTGGATGGCGATCGCGCGGCTGGTGCATGGGGAGGTGCGCTCGCTCGCCACCCGCCCGTTCGTCGAAGCAGCCGTCGCGCTCGGCTTGCCAGGCGTCCGTGTGCTGGTGCGCCACATCCTCCCCCACGCGCTCACGCCGGTGATCGTCTCGGCGGCCCTCGGCCTCGGAAACGCCATCATGCTCGAGGCCGGGCTGTCGTTCCTCGGCCTCGGCGTTCAGCCGCCCGCGCCGTCCTGGGGCAACATGATCGCCTCTGGGCGCGACACGCTCGTCAACGCTCCGTGGGTGGCGACGGCGCCGGGGATCGCGCTGGTGCTGGTCGTGGTCGCGTGCACGCTGCTGGGGGATGCACTCCAGGACGCCCTAGATCCCGCCTAGCTCGGGGAGCACGGCCGCGCTCACTTCGTGCCCCCCGTCGAACACAATTTCCCTGTAAGGAATGGCGTGCTGGCGGAGCCGAGCCGTGGTCGTCGCGACGACCTTCGGCGTGATGAACTCGTCCGAGCGCCCGTAGACCAACGTCAGCCGGGCCGCGCGCAGCCGCTCCACCGCGGACTCGCGCGACAGATCGAGATCGGGGGGAAACTCACCGCCCCACAGCACGAGCCGATCGATCAGCGCCGTTCCCATCGCCGCCCACCGACTGACGGTCGGGGCGCCCTGGGAAAAGCCCAGCGCGTGCACGGTCACCCGGGTCCGGTCGAGCTCGCGGAAGACGGCCGCGTACACGGCATCGAGATACTGCACGTAGTCCTCGATCTCGGTCAGGCGGTCCTCGCGCGTCATCCAGCTCGCGCCCACGCGGCGCTCGGTGGGGCTCTCGCTCACGTAGAAGCGCGACAACCCCTCCGGCGCCACGAGGTAGCGCCGGCCGTCGTCCAGCCCGCGCAGCTTTTCCAGGAAGCGCCCGGCCAGTTGCCCGTACCCGTGACACAGGAACCAAACCTCCGCCACCCCCCGCGCGCTGTCGCCCAGGGTGAAGTAGCGAGCGCTGCGAGTCACTTCGATTTGGTGTTCCCGCATGCGCTCACCCCAAAGCGGAATGTGGAATTCGGAATGCGGAATTGCAGGGCGAGGTCGTTTTCAAGTCACCAGGATCGTGACGATCTCGTGCGGCTCGGCCGTGAACCGCACCGTCTTGCCCCGCCCCTCGAGCACCAGGGCCACCGACTCCCGCTCGTCGGCGCGCACGCGATGAGCGCTCTTCACGGCGTCGCCCCCGCCGAACCGCCACGCGCCCGCCGCTTTTCGATTGGTCGCGTTGTAGCACCGCAGCACGAGCGGCGAGCCCTGCTGCGCGGGCTTGACCGCCGACAGGACGAGCCCCGACCCCTCGAGCACGACGTCCACGGGGGCGAGTGTGAGCTCCACGGCGTCGCGCAGCCAGAACCCCCGCAACGGCAGGAACGCGTCTTCCCACAGCGACGGCACCACGTCACCGCGCTCCACCTCCCCTTGCGACACCGGTACGAGGGCGAACTCCACCCGGCTGGTGCCCGGACACTGCGCCAGTGGCGTCGCCGTGGGCCAGCCGGCGTGGCCCGGTCGCGTCGGGAGGTCGCCGCGCGACAGCTCGCCCACCGCACGCAGCAGCGTCACGAGGAGATCGCCCCGCCCCGTCCACTCATACTCGAAGAAGCCGGGGGCGAGTAGCGCGAGACCGCGTGCCCCGGCCGCCGCCGCCACGAACCCGTGCGCCGGCGCCGTGCGCACCGGCGTTTCGAGGGGGTAGTCGGCGGGGTTGGCGGCCACCGGCGGTCGGGCGACGGCGCCGAACGCCGTCCCCGCGACCGCGGCCACGCCCGCGAGCCCCGTCGGCACGCGCGCGCGCAGCCGGTGCCACTCCGCCCGATTGTCCACGTCGAGGATGCAGCGGACGATGGGACTGTCGGCGTGGAGCACGATCACGAGCCGGATGGACACGCGCCGTCCGACGTCGACCCGAGCTTCGAGCGCCGCGATGAGCGGCCCCCCCGCGAGGCGCCGTACCTTGATCCGCCCCGCCGCGCGCACCAGCCGATCGCCGGCGGGCGGGCAATACGTGTACGTGTCTCCGGCGTCGCCCCCGTCTTCGATCCGGAGCACGTCGCCAAACCGCTGCCCGCTGCGCCGGTCGTGCAGCGCCAGGGCGCCGGTCGACTCGAGCGTGACTTCGATCCAGTGATTGACGAGCGACCGGCCCTGGACCGAAGCGCCTTCACCGGCGGCGTCGGGTCGCGCGCCGGCCGGGGCGAGTCCCGCGTGCAGCAGTCCCAATCCCGGCACGCTGGGCGCCCGGAACGCGATCCGCACCTGATCCACTTCGTCCTGGTCGGGGTAATGCCGCGCCGCGTCGAGCCGCTCGGTCCCGAGCCGCCGGTCGAGCACCTGCACCGGGATGGCGCGCCCGTCCGCGGACGCGAGCGCGAAAGGACGGTAGCCCTCTCCTTCCCGCGGCACGCGGTCCCCGGGAGGCCCGACCAGCACGTCGCGCCGGAACAGCGTCACGTCGGCGATCATCACGCCGCGGCGCGGGCGCGCCGCGGCATTCCAGAGCACGAGCGCGGGCGCGGCCATCGCCGCGTGCTCGCGTGCCGTATCGGGCACATGGCGGACGAGCTCATGCAGGCTGCCGCGCACGACCTCCCGCGCCAGCGCTTCGACGCTCGTGAGGCGGGCTTCCACCGCGCGCGCCACGTCGTCGCTCGCGCAGCCGGCGATGGCGTCGTGGAACTGGCAGCGTACCAGGGCGCGCCACGCGAGCTCGAGCACCGGCCGCCGGTCGCGTCCGCCCGCGCGGCGGGCGAGCGCGGCGAGCGGCTCCGCCACGCGCCGGAGGGCCAGCTCGGCCGTGCCGTAGCGACGCTTGAGCGGCGCCCGCGTCCCGTGCACGCCCTGGAGCGTCCACGCGTACCGATAGGACCAGCGCAACTCTCCCACGAGCGGTGCCGGCTTCGCGCCTTCGGTCGCGGCTTGAAAGAACTCGTCGAGCCGCGAAACGCGGAACGCGCTCTGCGGATCGAGCTCCGCGAGCAGGTCGCGCAGGCGGGGGACGTCGGGATGCGGCGCGTGGTGATCGGCCCCGATGAAGACGGGGATGTGCTTGCCGCCGGCGCGTTGCACGAGCGCCCGGCGCACCGGCGCCCACGCAGGAAACAAGCGCTCGGCGTCGGCGGGCAGCGTCGCTCCGATCTCGTACCCCGCGCGCGGCAGGTGCCACAACACGACCTCTTTCCCGTCCGGGCCGGCCCAGCGGTACAGGTCCCGCTCCTGGCCCGCCTCGCCACCGAGGCCACGCCACACCACGCCGGACCGGATCCCGAATTCGCGCGCCAGGGTCGGCCAGGCGGCAGGGTGACCGAACGCGTCGGGGGAGTACAGCACGTCGAGCCGCCCACCCAGTCGCTCCGCGTCCGCGGCGCCGAGCAGCAGATTGCGAATCAATCCCTCGCCCGAGGGGATCTGCTCGTCGGCGAGCACGTACCAGGGGCCTACCTGCAGGCGACCGGTTTTCACGAGCGCGCGCACGTCGCCCTCGCGTTCCGGGCGCGCGCGCACATAATCCTCCACCAGCGCCGTCTGCCCGTCGAGCAGGAAGCTGCGGTACCCGGGGTCCACCTGCAACCGCTCGATCAGATCGTCCATCACGACGACGAGCCGGGCCTGGAACGCGGCGCGCGGCAGGTACCACTCGCGGTCCCAGTGGGTGTGCGGGATCAGATGGAAAATCAGGCCGGTCATGGCGCGCCTAAGCCTAAGGGGATGACGTGCCTCCCGCGAGCGACCATATTGCGGCCCATGCTCAAGCGCCTCCTGCTCATGCTGCCAGTGCTCGCCGGCGCCGCGCTCGTCGCCGCCCGGCTCGTCCCTGGACCACTGCGCGACGGATCCACGCTCTTGCCCTCCGGGTGGCGCATCCGTCCGGCGGGCCGCACCGTCCCGGTCGGCACCATGCCACTCAACCTCGCGACCCTGTCCGACGGCTCCGTCATCGTCACCAACAACGGGTACGGGGCAAACGGGCTGATGCGCATCGATCCGGTGAGCGCCCAGGTCGTGTGGGGCGCGTCGCTGCCCGCCGCCTGGCTCGGGCTGGCCCGCACGGGACGCGACTGGCGCGACACCGTGTGGGCGAGCGGTGGCGCGACGAACCGGGTGTACCGGTTCACGTGGCAGGGGGGAGCGACGTGGCTGCGCGACAGCGTCGCGCTCGCCGATTCGGGCGCCAAGCTGTACGCGGCAGGCATCGCGCCGCTCCCTGGCCGGGGACTCGTGGCAGTGGTGGGCAACCTGAGCGACTCGGTCTACTTCATCGACGCGGCGACGCTGGAGCGCCGCGTCGCCGTCGCGGTAGGCCACCGGCCCTACACTGCCGTCGCCGACTCGAGCACCCTCTATGTGAGCAACTGGGGCGACTCGAGCGTCTCCGTCATCGACCTGTCCGACCGTCCGGCGGTCCGGCGGTCGATGTTCGTCGGCCCGCACCCCTCCGCCCTGGCGCTGCGCGGCTCGGAGCTGTTCGTCGCGCTCGCGGGCGCAAACGGCGTGGCGCGGGTCGATCTCACCACCGGTGAGGTGCGCGAGCAGCTCACCGTCGCCCTCGCCCCGCACGCACCCGTCGGCAGCGATCCGAATGCGCTGGCGTTGTCGCGCGACGGCCGCACCCTCTTTGTGGCGATGGCAGGGAACAACGCCGTCGCGGTGGTGCGCCTGAGCCCCACGACCATGCGGGTGGCGGGGCTCATTCCCGCCGGGTGGTACCCGACCGCCGTCGCCCTGGCGGCAGACGGGCGCACCCTCTACGTCGCGAACGGCAAAGGCAACGGCTCCGGCGCAAATCCGGATGGGACGTACATCGGTACGGTGATCACGGGCTCGGTGTCCATCATCCCGGTGCCCGACTCGGCCGGGCTCCGGCGCTACACGAGTCAGGTGTACGCCCTGAGTCCGTTCTCGAATGCGCGACTCCGTCCGGCGGTCCGGCCGTCCGACCGTCCGCCCGAGCTCAAACACGTCGTCTACATCATTCGAGAGAACCGCACCTACGATCAGGTCTTCGGGGACGTGGCGCGCGGCAACGGCGATCCGCGCCTGGCGATCTTCAACGACTCCGTGACCCCCAACGCCCACGCGATCGCCCGCCGCTGGGTGCTGTTCGACAACTTCTACGTGAACGGCGAGGTCTCCGCCGACGGTCACGAGTGGACCGACCGCGCCTTCGCGAGCGATTACAACGAAAAGACCTGGCCCCAGGTCTACTCCGATCGGCGCCAGTGGGACCTGACGAGCGGCGAGGATCTCGCGAATCCCGCCGGCACGTACCTCTGGGACGCGGCCGTGCGTCGAGGACTCTGGGTCGTGAATTTCGGCGAAATGACGGAGTCGGATGAGGGCGATTCCGTCGCTCGCCCCGTGCGCACCAACATTCCGGGCTTGAAGGACATCACGGCGACGAACTACCCCGGCTTCGTCCTCGCCATCTCCGATACGACCCGCGCGCGCCTGTTCGCGGACTCCGTGACGAGCTGGGACCAGCAGAACCGCTTCCCCGATCTCGTGATTCTGTGGCTGCCGCGCGACCACACCCTCGGTCGCGGCGCCTCGCAACCGACGCCCCGGGCGATGGTGGCGGACAACGATCTCGCGCTGGGCCAGATCGTGGAGCGCCTCTCGCAATCACCCGCCTGGCCCGCGCTCGCAGTCTTCGTGCTCGAGGACGATGCGCAGAACGGCCCCGACCACGTGGATGCGCACCGCTCGGTGCTGCTCGTCGCCTCTCCCTACGCCCGCCGCGGTGCCGTGGACAGCACGTTCTACACGACCGCCTCCGTGCTGCGCTCGATCGGGCAGATCCTAGGCCTGGCACCGCTCAGCCAGTACGATGCCGCCGCCACGCCGCTCTGGAATTCCTTTTCGCGCCGGGTGGACTCGACGCCGTTCGTGCCCTTGCCGAGCACCTGGCCGCTCGACGAGCTCAACCCCCGGGCGTTCCGCTCGGCGATCCCCACGCGGGACTTGGCCGAGGCGGACGCAGCGGATGAAATGGCGCTGAATCGCGAGATCTGGGAGAGCGTGCATCCGGGGTCGGCACCGCCGCCGGTCCGACGGGCATGGGTCCTCGGCGAGGCGCGTACCGCCAGTGATGAGGCTCCGCACCGAACCGTAGTGCCAAATAGGTAAAGAGCGACTACCTACCGATCTGGTAACGCGCTGGCACGCGCGGGTTAACGGGCGTGCTGCGGTCGCGCAACGGCAATGCCCCACACCAACAGCAACTTCGAGAGGAGCGGGGGCGTCGCAGTTCTGCCGCGGCGACAAGCCATCGCACCGTTCTTCCCACTGGCGACTTGCCCTCGTCGTCGCGCGCCCGCACACCTCGCGCGTTCTCAGGGCCCCCCCAAACACGGCATAGCGATTGCACGAACTGAGCTGGCTGAGATGCCGTCGCTGGTACACCACACTCGTTAGGACATAATGCGGCGAATTGTATCGCCCCAAACCGACGCCTCGACCGATGAGCGTCAGGACGCCAAACTGCCCGTGCGCCCAGCGCCCGCGGGCCGCGCGACCGCGGTTAGTTCCGCGGCGCCCGGACCCGAGTCCGTACCGCCTGCCGGCTCGACGCCGCGGCCCCGCGTGCGCGGGAAGTTCCTGTTCGTCGGCGACGACAAGTTGTACGTGCGCGGTGTGACCTATGGGGCGTTCGAGCCCGATCCCGACGGCCGCGAGTACCATGACCTCGACAAGGTCGAGCGCGACTTCGCGCAGATGGCGGCGAACGGGGTCAACGCGGTCCGAATCCCCCACACCACCCCGCCCCGAGCACTCCTCGACGTGGCGTGGCGGCACGGCCTGCGGGTCATGGTCGGGCTCAGTGCCGAGCAGTACGTCGGGTATCTCATCGACCGTCCTCCAGGCGCACCGGACATCGAGCAGCTGATCCGCACGCGCGTCCGCGCCTGCGCGGGTCACCCGGCGCTGCTGTGCTACGCGCTCGGCAACGAGATCCCCGCGCTGATTGCGCGCTGGCTCGGCCGGCGCAAAGTCGAGCGCTATCTCGAGCAGCTGTACCGGGTCGTGAAGGAAGAGGACCCGGAGGGGTTGGTGACGTATGTCAACTATCCCACCACGGAATACCTCAAGCTCCCGTTCCTGGACCTCGTCTGCTTCAACGTGTACCTCGAGTCGCAGGACCGCTTCGAAGCCTACCTGGCGCGCCTGCAGAACATTGCCGGCGACCGGCCGCTCCTCATGAGCGAGCTCGGGCTCGACAGCCTGCGCAACGACGAGGGTGGCCAGGCGCGCTCGCTCGACTGGCAGGTGCGGACCGCGTTCGCCGCGGGCTGCGGCGGCGTGTTCGTGTTCTCCTGGACGGACGAGTGGTACCGCCACGGGAATGACGTGGACGATTGGGCGTTCGGCCTCACGCGCGAGGATCGCTCGCCCAAGCCGGCGCTCGAGACCGTGCGCGAGGCGTTCGCCGAAGCGCCGTTCGCGCCGAGCCTGCCGTGGCCTCGCATCTCGGTGGTGGTGTGCTCCTACAACGGCGGGCGCACGATCCGCGATACCTGCGAAGCGCTGCGCCGGCTCGACTACCCCGACTACGAAACGATCGTCGTGGACGACGGCTCGACCGACGACATGGCTGCGATCGCCCGCACGTACGACGTCCGGGTGATCCGAACCCCGAATCGCGGGCTCTCGAGCGCGCGCAACACGGGACTGGCTGCGGCCACGGGCGAGATCGTCGCGTATCTCGACGATGACGCCTATCCCGATCCGCACTGGCTCACCTACCTCGCCGCCACGTTCCTGAGCACGTCCCACGCCGGCGTGGGCGGGCCCAACATCGCGCCGGCGGGCGACGGCCCGATCGCGGAGTGCGTGGCCCGCGCGCCCGGAGGGCCCGTGCACGTCCTCGTCACCGACCTGGAAGCCGAGCACATCCCCGGCTGTAACATGGCATTCCGGAAAGCCTGCCTCGAGGCGATCGGGGGATTCGATCCGCGGTTTCGGACCGCCGGCGACGACGTCGACCTCTGCTGGAGACTGCAGGAACGCGGCTGGACGCTGGGCTTCCACCCGGCCGCCCTGGTCTGGCACCACCGGCGCAACTCGGTCCGGACGTATTGGCGGCAGCAGATCGGGTACGGCCGGGCCGAAGCCATGTTGGAGCGGAAGTGGCCCGAGAAATACAACGATGCCGGGCACGTATGCTGGACCGGTCGGATGTACGGCAGCGGGCTGCCGTACGTGCTCGGCTGGCGGCGGGCGCGCGTCTATCACGGTGTCTGGGGCGCGGCGCCGTTCCAATCCCTGTATGAGCCCGCGCCGACGCTGCTGGCATCGCTGCCGCAGATGCCCGAGTGGCATCTCATGACCGCCGCCCTCATGGGAATCGCGGGATTGAGTCTCCTGTGGAGCCCGTTGCGGCTCGCGCTTCCCCTCCTCCTGGGAGCCATCCTGCCGTCGCTCGCGCAGGCGTGCCTCGGCGGGGCCCGGGCGCGGTTTCCCGCTGGCCCCTGGCCGGCGCGACTGCGGCGTCGACTGCTCACGGCGACCCTCCATTTCATCCAACCACTGGCCCGTCTGCGCGGCCGCGTGCTCGAGGGGCTCACACCGTGGCGACGGCGCTGTCCGCGACGGCCCGGGCCCGTCTGGCCCGTCACCGCGTCCGTGTGGAGCGAGCGCTGGGTGGAGCAGGATCAGCGGCTGCGGGCGATGGAAGCCGACCTACGGGCGGATGGTGCGTGTGTGCTGCGCGGCGACCGCGCTGCCCGCTGGGACCTCGAAGTGCGCGGCGGCTCGTTCGGTGCCGCCCGGCTGCTCATGGGCGTGGAGGACCACGCGGGCGGCAAGCAGCTCGTCCGGCTACGCTGGTGGCCGGTCGTGCCGTTGGTGGGCCCCGCGCTCACCCTGGCGTTCGGCGTGCTCGCGCGGGGCGCGGGTGGCGACCACGCCTGGGTCGCCGCCGTGATTCTCGGCGGCGCCGCCCTGCTGTCGGCGGCGCACACCCTCGAGGCGTGCCGCGCAGCCATGGCCACGCTCCGGGAGGCCGTCGCCCAGCTCCAACGTGATGCGGCGTGATGACCGATCTCGCGCTGTACCGCCGACTGCTGCGCCAGGCGCGACCCTACTGGCTGCATCTGGCGGGCCTGTTCGGGATCGGACTGCTCGCGAGCCCGCTCGCGCTCCTCAACCCGGTGCCGCTCAAGATCGTCGTCGATTCGGTGCTCGGCGCGCATCCGCTTCCGACGTACCTGCGGGCGTTCCTGCCGGAGGGCGCCCGATCCCCGGTGGCCATCCTCGCCGTCGCGCTCGGCCTGCTGATCGTCGTCGCCGCGCTGGGCCAGCTGCAGGGGCTCATGAACAAGTTCGTGCAGGCGTATGTGGGCGAACGGCTCGTGCTCGACTTCCGGTCCCAGCTCGTCCGGCAGGCCCAGCGCCTGTCCCTGTCCTATCACGACTCGAAGGGCACCGCCGACTCACTGTATCGCGTCCAGCAGGATGCCGCCGTGATCGACAAGATCATGGTCGAAGGCATCATTCCCTTCATTACGGCGGCGGTCACGCTTGGCACCATGATCGCCGTGACGGCCCGGCTCGACTGGCAGCTCGCGCTGGTCGCGCTGACGGTCTGCCCGCCGCTGTTCCTGCTCTCGCGCCTCTACCGCCCGCGCATGCGCCGGCAGTCGCGCGCCGTGAAGAAGCTCGAGAGCTCCGCCCTCGCGGTCGTCCAGGAGACGCTCGGCGCGCTGCGCGTGGTGAAGGCGTTCGGGCAAGAGGCACGCGAGACCGCGCGCTTCGTCCACCGCTCCACGGAAGGCGTGGCGGCACGCATCCGTCTCGCGTTGATGGAAGGCCGCTACGGGACGCTCGTCGGGCTCACCAGCGCGCTCGGCACGGCCGCGGTGCTGCTCATCGGCGTGGGCCACGTCCGCCAGGGCGTCCTCTCCCTCGGGCAGCTCCTGATGGTGCTGGCCTACGTGGCGCAGCTGTACGAGCCACTGAAGACGATCAGTAAGAAGGCCGCGGGGATTCAGAACTACCTCGCGAGCGCCGAGCGGGCCTTCGCGCTGCTCGACGAGCAGCCCGAAGTGCCCGAGCGACCGGACGCCCGATCCATCGCGCGCGCCGCGGGCGCCATCGCGTTCCGGAACGTCTCCTTCAGCTACGGGCTGGACCGGCCCGTCCTGCACGACGTGTCGTTCGAGATGACACTGGGGACGCGTCTCGGCATCGTGGGCGCAACCGGCGCGGGCAAGACCACCCTCATCAGCCTGCTGACCCGCTTCTACGATCCCCTCGAGGGTCAGATCCTGCTCGACGGCACGGACCTGCGGGACTACAAGCTGGCCGACCTGCGTCGCCAGTTCGCCGTCGTGCTCCAGGAGGCCGTGCTCTTCTCCGTCAGCATCGCCGAGAACATCGCCTACGCATCGCCGGGCGCGACTCGGGAGCAAATCGTCGCGGCGGCCCAAGCCGCGAGCGCGCACGAGTTCATCGAGCGCCTTCCGCAGGGCTACGAAACCCCGGTCGGCGAGCGCGGCGTGAAGCTGTCGGGCGGGCAGCGGCAACGCATCGCGCTGGCGCGCGCCTTCTTGAAGGACAGCCCGGTGCTCATCCTGGACGAGCCCACCAGCTCCGTCGACCAGCAAACCGAGGCCGCGATCGTCGAGGCGCTCGAGCGGCTGAAACGCGGACGCACGGTCATCATCATCAGTCATCGCCCCTCGACGCTCGCGGGCTGCTCGGCGCTGCTGACGCTGGAGCACGGGCGCGTCGTGTCCGATCCGCGCCGTCCGGCCGTCGAGCGCCCGCAGCCCCAGGTCGCCCCGCGTGGCAAGCGACGCGCGGGCCTCCTCGCCCATCCCGCCGTTCAGGCCTGGCGCCAACTGAGCCCGGATCGCCCGGTCCCGGACCGGATCGCACCCACAAAGATCAAGCCGCACAAGCGTGACACACCGGTCTACCGACTCGAGGGCGCGGGGCCCGACGGTACCGCCGTGATCGCGAAGGCGTGCGCGAGCGCGGACGCCGTGACCGAACGCATCATGTACGAGCGCTACTTACCCCGGCTGCGCGTGGCCGCGGCCCCGTACTACGGGTACGTCGAGCGACCGGACGACGGCTTGGTGTGGCTGTTCCTGGGCGAGTTGCGGGGTGAGGAGTACTCCGACCTGCTCCCCCAGCATCGGGGCTACGCCGCCCGCTGGCTCGCCGCGCTCCATACCGGGGCGGAGTCGCTCGGAGCCGAGCCGGGTCTCCCCGACGGCGGCCCAGGCCGCTACCTGAATCACTTGCGCACGGCGCGGGGTTTCATCCGCGAACACATCGACAGTCCCGTCCTCGGCGACGAGGACGTGACGTTTCTCGACAACATGCTGTCCCGCTTCGATCAGCTCGAAGAGCACTGGGATCGGCTCGTGGAGCTGTGTGACGGCATGCCGCAGACGCTGGTGCACGGCGATTTCAGCGCCAAGAACGTGCGCGTGCAAGCCGCGGGGCCGAACCCCGGAATCGTCGTCTTCGACTGGGAAGATACCGGGTGGGGCGTTCCGGCCGCCGACCTGGCGCAGCTCGCGCTGCCATCCAGCCGCATCTCGGCGAGCCCCGACCTCGACACGTATTGGGTCGCGGTGCGCGAACACTGGCCGGCCCTCCAGCGGGCGGACATCGAGCGCGTCGCGACGTGCGGCAGCGTGTTCCGGTCCGTCGCCGCGCTGCAGTGGGATTCGCACCATCTCGTGCACGAGTGGGCACAGTGGTTCATCCGGAGCATGCGGCTGTATGACGCGGAGCTGGCGCACGCGCTCGGACGGCTCGACTGGGAGCGACAGATGTCCACGTCGCACGCGGTGGTCGGGTCATGACGCGGCTGCGCATCGGGTTCCTGCTGCCCCACTACTCCGAGCGCAGCCAGAGCCAGATGCCGCAAGTGATGCGCCTGCTGCGCGACGCTGGCGTGGACGTGGATGTCGTCAACCCCGCCGGGCGGATGGTCGATCTCTCCGAAGTCCGGGTCGAGCACGACCTCTATGTCCTGAAGAAGATGGGCGGCCTCGGGCTCAGCCTCGCGGGCGCCCTGCATGCGCGCGGTGCGGCCATCGTGAATCCCTATCCGGCGTCGATGGCGCTGTACGACAAGATCATCACCTTTCGTATTCTCGAGGCCGCGGGTGTGCCCACTCCCGCCAGCTACGCGGTATCGCACGCCGAAGAGTTGAGCCCCCTGCTCGACGCAGGTCCGATCATCGTCAAGCCGTACCACGGGTCGAGCGGCTACGGCGTGCGCGTCGTGCGGACGGCCGCCGAGCTGGCGGACGTGCCGCGGGAGAAGGGCCCTGTGTTTGCGCAGCGCTATCACCCGCCCGAAGGCCGGGATCGGAAGCTGTACGCGATCGGCGACCGTATCTTCGGCACCTTCAAAGTGTTTCCGGCCCGCACCGAAGCGGAGAAGCATGGGGAACCGTTCACGCCGGGTCCGGAGCTGTGCGAGATCGTCCGCCAGTGCGGGCGGGCGTTCGGCATCGACCTGTACGGCGTCGACATCATCGAGAGCGCAGGGCGCCTGTACGTCGTGGATATGTCGACCATGCCGGGCTTCAAAGGCGTGCCCGAGGCGTCGCGGCTTTTGGCGGAGTACTTCCGCGCCGCCGCCGAGCGGGCTGCGCGCGGGGAGCTGGAAGCGGGGGCAGCGCCGAGCCCCGCTCGCCACCCGGACGACGATCCGGAAGCGCTCCGCCGGCTCGTAGCGCGGGGGTCGGCGCTCGACCTCGTGCTCCACGCCCTGTCCACGACGCCCGCGACGACCGCGCAGCTGGAGGGGGTCCGCCGGCTGCTCGAGGAGCTGGCGGATCCGGGGGGGAGGGCGCTCCGGTGAGCCTCACCGTCTGTATCGCGCCGGCGAATACCCTGACGTACCCGCAGGGCGGTGGCCACCTCTGGGTCTTCCTCCAGTGGGCCTTGGCGCTGCGGGCGCTGGGGTGCCGTGTGATCTGGCTGGAGGGTGTTGATGTGGACGACGCGGACACGTCGCCGGCGGCGCGCCGCCGGCGGCGCGGTGGCCTGCCGCGCGAGTGCGTCGCGATCCTGAAGGCGCACCTTGAACCCTACGGCTTCGCCGACGCGCTGGCCCTCTACCCGATGAACGGAGGCGCGCTCCCGGACGACCTGGCCAAAGAGTGCCTCGACCTCGACACCGCCGCGCGCGCCGACCTGCTGCTGAATCTCTGGCACTCCCAACCGGCGTGGGTCGTGGGCCGCTTCCGCCGCTCTGCCTACGTGGACACCGACCCGGGCGTGGTCCAGGTCTGGATCACCACTGGCGAGATCCACCTTGCGGCGCACGACGTCTACTTCACCATCGGCGAGACGGTCGGCACGCCGGAGGCACGTTTCCCGGACTGCGGGCTCGGCTGGCAGTACACGCCGCCCCCCGTCTTCCTCCCCGAGTGGCCCGAGACCCGAGCAGACCGCACAGCTCCGTACACGACGATCACGCACTGGTGGGGAGGCACGTTTGCCTTTCACGGGGTCACGTTCTCCAACGAGAAGCACCTGGCGTTTCTCGAATACCTGCAACTCCCGTCCCGGACCAGCGCAACGCTGGAGCTGGCGGTGTGTCTCGGCGACCACTTGAGCGAGTGGCAAGCGCGGTTCCAGCCCGCCGGCTGGACCATCCGCGAGGCGTGGGGCGTGTCCGCGTCGCCCCAGGACTACCGCCAGTACATCCAGGGGTCGAGAGGTGAGTTCAGCTGTGCCAAGCCCTACTGCGCGCAGTTCGCGAACGCCTGGATCAGCGATCGCACGCTGTGCTATCTCGCGAGCGGGAAGCCCGCCGTGGTGCAGCATACCGGGCCGAGCCGCTTCCTGCCGGAGGCCGAAGGCATGTTTCGCTTCCGGTCCATGGACGAGGCGGCACGCGCACTGGTCACCGTCGAGGCCGATTACGAGCGGCACTGCCGCGCCGCTCGCGCGTTGGCGGAGCAGTACTTCGACGGCTGCCGGGTGGTGGCCCGCGTCCTGGAGCGGGCGCTGAACTGAGGGACACAACGAGATGAGATGGCTCGTCGTCACCGCCGATGACTTCGGCATGAGCCCCGGCATCAACCGCGGCATCGTGCACGCACACCGCGGTGGGATCGTCACGAGCGCCAGCCTGCTCGTGAACCGACCGGCCAGCGAGCAGGCCGCCGCCCTGGGACGTGACTGCCCCGCCTTGAGCGTCGGCCTCCATCTGGAGATGGACAGAGGGCAGCCCGAGCGCGCCGACGTCGAGCTTGAAGCCCAGCTCGCGCGGTTCCTGGACCTCGTCGGCACCGCGCCGACTCATGTGGACTCCCACCACAATGTGCACAACGATGTGCGCGTCCTGCCTCACGTGCTCGCGTGGGCCGAGCGCCACGGCGTGCCGGTACGGGGTCATTCCCGGGCGCGCCACGTCGGGCAGTTCTACGGTCAATGGGGCGGCGACAGGCATGTCGAGCAGATCTCGCTCGAAGGTCTGCTGCGCCTCGTGGACACGGATGCCTGCGACGACGTCACCGAGCTCAGCTGTCACCCTGGTTACGTGGAGCCGGGATTCCCGTCGAGCTATACCGTGGAGCGCGAAGTCGAGCTTCGGACGCTGTGCGACCCCAGGGTACGGCAGGGGATCGAGGCACGCCAGATTCGTCTTGTCGGCTTCCGGGACTTGGACCTACGCCCGACTCCCACACCGACCCCATGAGCACGACCGTCTGCATCGCTCCGGCGAACACGGTGGCCTACCCGAACGGCGGCGGCCATTTGTGGGTCTATCTGCATTGGGCCCTGGCGCTCCGGGCGCTGGGCTGCCGGGTGATCTGGCTCGAGGGCGTCGCTCGGGACACAACCGTCGAAGAGACCAACCGCAGCATCGCGACGCTGCGAGCGCGCCTGGATCGCTGGGGCCTGGCGGACGGCCTCGCCCTCTGTTCGCTCGACGACGCACCGCTGTCTCCGGGGGTCGCTGGACCCTTCCTCCCTCTGGAGGCCGCCGCGGAGGCCGACCTCCTGCTGAACCTCTGGCACTCGCTGCCGGCGACGGTCGTGCGCCGGTTCCGCCGCTCCGCCCTGATCGACACCGATCCCGGTCTGCTCCAGATCTGGATGACGACCGGCACGATCCGCGTGGCGCCGCACGATCATTATTTCACGATCGGCGAGACCGTGGGCGCGTCCCACGCGCCGTTCCCGGACTGCGGGCTCCGGTGGCTCCACACGCCACCTCCGATCTTCTTGCCTGAATGGCCGACGACGCCCGCGAGCCCCGCCGCACCCTACACGACCGTCGCCCACTGGTGGGGAGGGACGTTCGAGTTCAACGGGACGACCTTCTGTAACGAGAAGCGGGTCGCCTTCCTCGAGTATCTCGACTTGCCTACCCGCACGCCCGTCCCGCTCGAGTTGGCGGTGTGTCTGGCGGAGTACTACGAAGAGTACCGGCGTCTGATGGAGCCCAAGGGCTGGAAGCTGCGGGAAGCCTGGGACGTCAGCTCCACGCCCGACGCCTATCGGACCTACGTGCAGGGATCGCGTGGCGAGTTCAGCTGCGCCAAGCCGGCGTACGCCACGCTCCAAACCGCGTGGGTGAGCGACCGAACCCTTTGCTATCTGGCGAGCGGCAAGCCCGCGGTCGTGCAGCACACCGGCCCCAGCCGGTGGCTCCCGAACGGGGAGGGCCTGTTCCGGTTCCGGAACATGGACGAGGCCGTCGGCGCGCTGGCGGCCGTCGCGGCCGACTACGATCGGCACTGTCGCGCGGCGCGCGCGCTGGTCGAGGAGCATTGCGACGCTCCACGGGTCGTCACGAGCGTGCTGGAGCGCGCGCTGGACTCCGGGCCGGGGCGTCCGGCGGCCAGGACCGTCGCGCCCGAAGGGCTGCGCCGCGCCTTCGCCGAGATCGGAGAGTCCAGGGGTGCCGAGCTGTGCGAGGTCCTCGGCGAGGTGCTGGACGGCGGACGGATGATCGGCTTGCGGCGGCTCAAAGCCCGCGTGTACCGGCTACAGATGGAGGGTGGACCTTGGGGCTCGGTCGTGCTGAAGCGACTGGAGCCCGCCGTGGCCCAGCGCGCCCGCCTGCTCGCCGAGCGGTGGCTCCCGGCGTTGGGGCTGAGCGAGCGCTGTGCGCGGCTGCTCGGCGCGGCGGCCGAGCCGGGGGGTGGCAGTGTGTGGCACGTGTACGAAGACCTCGGGAACGAGACGCTCGCCGAGCGGCCCACACCGGAGCGGGTGGCGGCCACCGTGGACCTCCTGGCCGAGCTGCACACGCGCGCCGCACGCCATTCCGTGCTGCCGGACGCGCGCCAGTACGGCGGCGATCGGGGAATGGCGTACTTCACCGCGAACGTGAGCGACGCGATCGCCGCGCTCGACGCGCTGCAGTCGTCCGGGATCGACACGCCGCCCCAGTACGGAGACCTCCCCGCGCGCCTGCTCGAGCGTCTGTACGACCTCCAGGCCGACGCGGCACGCCGCGCCTCGGTCTTCCAAAGCGCGGCCGGGCCGGACACGCTGCTCCACGGCGACGCCTGGACGATCAACGTATTCGTGGACGCCATGCCCGACGGACTGCGGGCACGCTTCGTCGACTGGGACAAGGTGGCGGTCGGCCCTTTCAGCTACGACCTGTCGACGCTGCTGTTCCGATTCTCGCCGGCGGAGCGCCCGCCGATCTTGGAGGGGTACCGGCAGGCCGTGGCGCGAGCGGGGTGGCGCTTGGCCGCGCCGTCAGACCTCGGCCTCCTGTTCGACACCGCCGAGCGCGCGCGCTATGCCAACCGGGTGATCTGGCCGGCGCTGGCGCTACTCAAAGAGCGCGCCGAGTGGGGCTTCCCGGAGCTCGCGGAAGTGGAACGTTGGTTTCGAGAGCTGGACCAGGCCGCCACGAGCGACCTGATACTCGCATGACCTCGCGGAAGCGCTCCAGCGAGCGGCGCCCAGCCGATCATCGGATCACGGGCCCGATGGTGCAAACGCTCGAAGCCGGACTTTCCCGATTCCGAGGGCGACCCGTCCGGGTTCGGGAGCTGCGCCGCCGGTTCTCGCGGTACAGCTCGACGTTCCACACCGAGCGGCTCCGTGTCTTTCTTGACGATGAGGGAAAACCGCTGCGCATCTTCTTCAAGGATCTCGCTCCCGAGCATCAGGTGACGGACGCGCGGGCGCCCCACCGCGTCCCAGCGGCGGCCTACCGCCGGGAACTCGACATGTATCGATCGGTCCTGTCGCGCGAGCGCTTCGGCACGCTGCACCTGTATGCGTTTCGGTGGGAGCCCGACCGCGGTCGCTGCTGGTTGTTCCTCGAAGATGCGGGGCGAACGCCGCTCAACGGCGTCCGCGACCCGCAGGAGTGGGCGAGCGCCGCCCGCTGGGCCGCCCGTTTTCACGTGGCGACACACGACCTGCCGGCCGCTCAAACGAAGTTTCTGCCCCAGTGGGACCGGGCGCATTATCAGCGGTGCGCCGCGCAAGCCGAGCGGCTCCTCCCCACGGTCGAGGCACGCGAGCGTGAGATTCTGCGCGACGGGCTCGACGCGCTCACCGCGCGCCTCGACTGGTTCAGCGCGCTGCCACGCTGCGTGATCCACGGACAGTTCTTCGGCAAGAACATCATGCTCCGGCCCCGCAGGGCCCGCCCCAGGATCGCGGTGATCGACTGGGAAACGGCGGCGCTGGGTCCGCGTGCTTTCGATCTCGCGAGCATCACCGGGGGCGGGTGGAGCATCGAAGAGCAGCTGATGATGCGGGCCGCCTATGTCGAGCAGTACCAGGCGGAAACCGGAGGCGCCATCGATTGGGACGATTTCTGCCAGGAGGTCCGGGCCGTGGGCATTTATCAGGCCCTCGAGTGGCTCGTCTGGTGGGCACCTCACCGCGGCGTGCCGCGACGCCTGAAACGCTTTCGGAGATTCATGCGGGAGCTGGAATCGCTGTTGGAGGGCCGGGGGGCCCCGGATCCCGTGGCGCCGGAGGAGGTGGCCCGATGAGGCTCGGATGCGCGCCGGGAGCCGTGCACAGAGACGTTTCGCCATTCATCACTGCGCTCGATCAGGCGGCGTTTCATCAAGAGCTCGAACGACTCTGCATCTCGGAGTGGCAGTGCGGCGCGCCGGAGGACGTCCGCGTCGAGCCCCTGCGGGCCCACCGGCGCCGCTGCACGCTCGAGATCACCCTGACGACCGAGAGCGGCGCGGTGCCGCTGATCGGCAAGGTCTACGCGGACGACCGCTCTGACGTGTTTGGTGCGATGTGCGCCCTGATCCGGACGGGCTTCGGCCGCGAATCGGAATGCTCGATTCCGCAGCCGTTCGCCTGGCTGCCCGCGCTGGGGGTCCGCCTGGAAGAGAAGATCGAAGGCCGGTCCGTCAACGAGGTCATCCGCACCGGTAGCCCAGGCGAGTGTACCACGGCCGCGGAGCGATGCGGCCAGTGGCTGGGTCGATTCCATCGCGCCGCCCCGAGGCCGGTGAACGGGCACGACCTCGTGGCGAAGCTCGCGCACAACCGCGCGGCCACCGCGCGCATGACCAGCCTGCGGCCCAAGGCCGAGGCCGTGCTGCGGCGGCTCGACGAGGACGTACCGCTGGCCACGACGGTGCCCCGGTGCGCGGGGCACGGGAGCTACATCCCCGACCATATCATTTTGAGCGGCCGGCGCACGGCAGTCATCGACCTGGACGAATATGACGCCGCGGACCCGAGCCGGGACGTCGCCTGGTTCCTCGTGGCGCTGCGGCGCCGGGCGATCCAGCTGCTGGGCTCCCGGCATGCACTGGACGGCGCGGCCGACGCGTTTGTCCACGCCTACATCGCGTCGGGGCCGCCGGACGCGCTGGCGAATCTGCGGCTCTACCGCGCCCTGGCGTGCCTGGGCCGCGCGCGACGCGATTTGTACAAGCACAGGCCCGAACTCGCCGAGTTCATGGTGGACGAAGCCCTGCACCTGATGTCGGGCTGATCGCGATGCCCGTCTCCCTCGTCGCGGTTCTGTTACTGCAATCGGCGTCGGTGGACCGCCCCCCGTCTGTCCGACCCACCGTGACGGCAGTGCGCGTCGTGCGCGCTCCATCCGTGGACGGCCGTCTGGACGACCCCGCCTGGGCGCTGGTGCCGCCGATCACGCGCCTCCTCCAGACCGACCCCGACGAAGGACGTCTCGTCTCGGAGTCCACCGAGGTGCGGATCGTGTACGACAACGACGCGGTGTACGTCGGCGCACGGCTCTTCGATTCCGATCCGCGTCGGATCATCGGCCGCCTGGCCCGGCGCGATGCGTCCACGCACAGCGACGAGTTCCGCGTGTTCCTCGACAGCTACTACGACCGTCGCACGGCGTTCGAGTTCGTCGTGAACGCGGCGGGCGTGAAGAAGGACGCGGTGATCGGCGATGACGGGGACTTCGACGATGCGTCCTGGGACCCCGTGTGGGCGGCGGCGACGTCCGTGGACTCCCGCGGGTGGACGGCGGAGATTCGGATTCCCTTCTCCCAGCTCCGGTTCCCGAAAGCGCAGGAGCAGATGTGGGGGGTGCACTTCGTGCGCTGGATCGAGCGCAAGCACGAGCAGGCCCTGTTCCCGTTCATCGGCAAGAAGGAGAACGGACTCGTGTCGCGCTTCGCCCAGCTGGTCGGGATCCGCGACGTCGGACCGTTCTCCTTCTTGCCGATGAACGGGTACGCGGTGGGCCGCGGAACCTATCTCAGGTCAAAAGATCCGCGGAATCCCTTCGAGCCTCCCGCCTCCTATTACCGCGGCACGGGCGCCGATGTGAAGTACGGCGTCAACTCGAGCCTGACACTCGACGCCACACTGAACCCGGACTTCGGCCAGGTCGAGGTGGACGAGACATTCGTCAACCTCAGCGCCTTCGAGCAGTTCCTCGAGGAGCACCGGCCGTTCTTCGTCGAGGGCACCGATATTTTCCAATTCGGGAGCAGCGGCGGCGGCGTGAACAGCTTCAGCGGCACGCCGCTGTATTTCTACTCCCGCCGCATCGGCCGCGAGCCCCAGGGAGAGCCCACGTCCTCCGGGGAGTTCGAGGATGTCCCGACGAACACCACGATCCTCGGCGCCGCGAAGCTGAGCGGCCGGGCGCCGGGCGGCTGGTCGGTCGGCCTCATCGACGCCGTCACTGCCCGCGAGCGCGCGACCGTCCTCGACACCACGAGCCGAGCGTCGTTCCGGGACGAGGTCGAGCCACCCGCGAACTACCTTGTCGGCCGCCTGAGGCGCGACGCCAACGGCGGCAACACGAGCGTCGGGCTGCTCGCCACGGCGACGAACCGCTGGCCGAACTCGCCCGCCCTCGATGTGTTGCCAAGGGGCGCCTACGCGGCCGGGGTCGATTTCTTCCGGCGCTGGCGCGACAACACCTACTCGCTCGCCGGAAGCGTCGGGGGTTCCTACATCGAGGGTGACCCCGCGGCGATCCAGCAAGCGCAACGCTCTTCCAACCGCTACTATCGGCGGCCGGACGCCCGGAGCTTCCACTACGACCCGACCAGGACGACCCTCGCCGGCGGAAGCGCCGATCTCTACTTCAACAAAGTGGCGGGCACCTGGCGCTGGGGCATCGCGGGAAGCACGACCTCACCAGGGTTCGAGGTCAACGACCTCGGATTCCAAAAGCGGGTGGACCAGGTATCGCTCGCGGCGGCCCTGGGGCGCGTGTGGACCAAACCCGGGTCGGTGTTCCGCCAGGCGAACGCGTATCTCAAGATCGCGCCGAGCTGGAACTACGACGGCGATCCGATCGACCGCTCGGTGAAGACATTCGGGTACGTGCAGTTCCGGAACTTCTGGACCGGCGACTGGTCGCTGTCCTACAGTCCGCCGGTCCTGGACGACCGGCTCACGCGCGGCGGCCCCCTTGCCCAGAAGCCCGCCTCCTGGTACGCCAGCGCCGATGTCACGACCGATACCCGAAGGACGGTGAACGCCTACGCGTTCGCGTCCTTCCAAAGCGACGCCGCGGGGGGCTGGTATCTGAACGCGATCCCCCAGCTCTCCGTCCGACCGAGCGCGGCGCTGCTGCTCAAGCTGACAGGTGGGTACGTCGCGGGCGTCTCGATGGCGCAGTTCGTCACGAAACAGGGCGACGGCACCGCCGCCGCAACGCTGGGCACGCGCTACGTCTTCGCGGACCTGTACCAGCGCCAGGCCTACGTGACGCTGCGCGCCAACGTCACCTTCTCGCCGGCCCTGAGCTTTCAGCTGTACGCACAGCCGTTCACCTTCTCGGGCGATTATCGGACCTTCAAGGAGCTGCGCGCGCGGAAGACGTTCACGTTCAACCAGTATGGTCGCGACAACGGCTCGACCATCCGGGACACGCTGCTCGTGTCCGGGACCGACAGAGTGCCGGGCTACGCGGTCGATCCCGACGGCCCCGCCGACTCGGCGGCGACGCGGTTCACGTTTCAAGACCCCGATTTCCGGACCCGGTCGGTCAAGGTCAACGCGGTACTCCGCTGGGAGTATCGTCCGGGCTCCACGCTGTTCGTCGTGTGGACGCAAAGCCGCTCGGGCTACGTCCCCTACGACGCGAGCTTCGACGTGGGTCGGGATGTCGGGCGGGAGCTGTTCCTCGACCGACCGACCAATGTCTTGATGGTGAAGCTGAATTACTGGCTGAGTCTGTAGCCGTCTAGAGCGTCCCGAGCCCGCTTACGTCTTCCGGCCGCAGCAGGTGGACGTGGGCCACCCGCCGCCCGCGGCCGAGCAGCGCCCGAATGTCCCCCCGCGCCTGCGCCTGCTTCAGCCGCCCGAATGTGGTCCCCATCTCGGGAATCTCGGCGTCCTCGGCGTCGTCCGCCGTCACCACGAGAAACAGCCCCGTGTTGGGCCCACCCTTGTGCAACTGACCGGTAGAGTGGAGGTAGCGCGGGCCGAAGCCGAGCGTGGTTGCGCAGGCGAGGGCACGGGCCCACGCCGCCCGCACGCCCTGCAACCGGACCGCGATGTCGGCGGTGGACGGCAAGTACGCAAGGATGGCGAAGTAGTCGCCAGGCCGCGCGGCTTGACGCAGGGCGTCCGGGGTGAGCGTCGGGAGGGGCGCAGCATGCTGCGCCCCTACGGGCCCCACGCTCCCCCCCACCAGCTCGGCACGCGCCAGGGCTTTCGCCTCCTCCACGTCGGGCTGATCGAAGGCGTTCACACCCAGTCGGGTGCAGAGCTCCCACGTCGCGTACTCCCACGCGAGGAACTCCGCTCCCAGGGACAGCGGATCGTCGGAAAACTCGCTCACGATCTCGCTGTCGGGGCGCGCCGCCGCGATCGGATCCGTGACGACGGGAACGACGCCCCGCCCGTCTTTCCCCGTGCTTTCGGCGACCAGCTGCTCGATCCAGTCGGCGAGCCGGGCGACCGGCGCGGGTGGCCGGAGCACCAGCTTGTCCCGCCCCGCGAGCGCCGCCTCGGCGAGACGCGCCCCCCGGGCACGCGCGGCCCGCGCATCGACGGCGAGCGCCCGCTCGAGAAACGCCCGACCGTTCACGCCGAGCAGCGCGGCCGGGAGCATACCCACGACGGTCAGCGCCGCGTACCGGCCACCCACGTCCACGGGGTGGGGGAACACCGCGCGGAATCCCTGCGCGCGCGCCAGCGCCTCGAGCGGGGTTCCGGGATCCGTGATCGCCACGAATCGCGTCGCGTCGGTCCGGGCGGCGAGGTAATGATAGAACGCGAGCGTCTCGACGGTGCCGCCTGACTTGCTGCACACGACGAACAACGTCCGGTCCGCATCCGGCGCGCGCGCCACCGCGAGCACGGCGCTCGGATCGGTGCTGTCGAGCACCGACAGTGCAGGATTCGCGAAGCTCGACGCGAGCACCTCAGGCGCCAGGCTGGAGCCGCCCATGCCGCATACCACGGTGCGGTTCAGGCCGTCGCGCCGCGCCGCGTCGGCGAAGCGCAGGAGGTCGTCCCATTGCGCGAGCGAGACGCGCGGCGCGGTCGTCCATCCCAAGCGGTCCATACGGCCGCGAAACATAACGCACCCTCGCGGCGCCGGGGGACGCCCTATGGCCTCGGCGTGAGCTCGAGCTCGAGGCCCGACACCCCGACGCCGTTGGGCGTCGGCGCGAGCCTCAGCCGCAGCGGGGCCGCGGCGGCCTGCAGCGCGTCGAGCACGTGGGGGTCGACGGCCAGGTCGTAGTCGCCCGGCTTCACGCCCATGGCGTAGAAGTCGCCATCCGTGAAGGTGCTGAAGCGCTGGATCGAGCCTGTCCGACGATTCGTGAGCAGGAGCGTGATCCCGCCCACACCCCCCGACCGCCCCGCCGCCCGGCGCACCACCCGTCCTTCGATCACGCCGGCCTGTACGATCGGAATGTTGATCCCCCGGAAGCGGTTCGGGCCCGGCTGCACCTGGGCGCTGCCGAACGCGGGAACGACGAGCGGCGACGGCAGCGAGAGCGAATCGACCGTCACGAGCACCGGCTCGAACGGCACGACGTCCCACACCCGGAACGCACCGTCGGAGTCCGAGATCGCGGAAGCCGTACCCACGCGCACCCGAACCCCGAAGATGCCCGCCTCGCCCGGGTCGGGGATCCCGTTCGCGTTCTCATCCAGGAACACCCGGCCCGAGACGCCCGAGCGCTCGAGCGACGGACCGGGCGCCGTGGCCAGGCGGCCGGTCGCGCGGTCCCACAGGAGCGAGCCCTGCACGAATTGCGAGCCGGTCACCGTCCCGCCTGCTGGCGCCGTCAGCGTCGTGTAGGAGCGCAGCGCGGACAGGTACGACGTGAGCGTGACCGTCAGGACGGCGCCCGGCGCGCCGCGGACCCACGTCACCCCCGCCTCCGCGCGGAAGCCCGACCCGATGGGGCGCGCGGCGAACACGGAGTAGGAAAAGAGCCGCGGCCCATGGTTCACGGCGACCTCGGTCCCGCCACGCAGCCAGATCGGCCCGAGCACCGGACCGAGCGCGGGCCGTGGCAGTACGAAGGCATTCAGCCCGACGAACGATTGCGTCTGCCCGGGTCCACCGGTGGACGCGTTCCGCTCGGCGCGGGCGAACGGGAGCAGTCGCACGTGCTGGCCCTGCGTCGACGCCTCCAGACGGATCAGCGTGGTCGTGCCCGTGGCGCTCGTCATCCGGTCGAAGCTGCCATCGAAAAAGAAAAATCCCGCGCGCCGCACGGGGCGCACGAAGCCGCTCACGCTCAGGCGCGACCGCGCCCCGGCGACCGTGAGCACCGGCGCCGCCGTGCCGTCGGTGAAGCGCGTGTAGTCCGCGGTGAGTCGCAGATCGATCGAGGGCTCGTAGCGCACGCCGCCATGGGCGAGCGCGGCCCCGACACCGTCGAGTGTCACGGCCCAGGCGTTCCGAGGGTTGGCCGCGAGGGACAGATACGGGTGCGACAGGTCGGCCACCGTGTCGCGTCGCCAGAACTGGTCGAGCCCCGCCTGCACCGTCCAACGCGCGGTCACCCCGTACCGCACGTCCACGTTGCCGGTGGCCGCGCAAAGGGGGGAGCGGCACGAGCCGAGCGAAGCGCCGTACTCGAAGCGTCCGGCGGGAAGCAACTCGCTGACCACGCGATACGTCTGGTTGAATTCGCGAATCTCCCCCAGCGGCCCGTAGGCGACGAAGTCGACGGGGTTCTCTCCGTACCGGACTGGGAGTAGCATCGTGAAGCGGCCAGACGTGTCCACGGAGTCGAATCCGAGCAGCTCGGTCCCCCGATACGCTTCGATCGACCACCCACCGCCCGGCTCGAGCTGGGTGCCGTAGGGCGCCACACCGATCACCGAGGGCCGGACATAGGGGGCGTTCGTAATCGCGAAGCCGCGGAGCGTCCGGAGGCGCGGCCCCGTGGAGGTCCCGTCCCCCAGCCGGATCTGTCGCAGCCAGCGACCGGCGGTCCAGACTCCCGTCCAGGAGCCGTCGACGCGTACGACGCCGTCCGCCGCCCGTCCCACGCTCGACGCGGCGAGCTGCAGCGCGCCGCCGAGTACGTCCGCACCGATCGCCCCGGCATACCCGCTTCCCGCCAGGGGATCGTCGCTCGGCGCCAGAACGCTGTAGTCGAACACCAGACCGTCCCAGCGCGGCCGCTCGAAACCGAGCACCAGGTCGGGCCGGGTCGGAGCCTCGCGCGCCCGCAGCAGCGTCGCGCGCGCGGCGTCCCGGCGCAGCCGGCGGGCGAGCGGCAGATCACTCGGATCCGCCATCGTCACCGTGAGCTCGGTGAAGTCCGTGGAGAGCGGCGATCCCAGCAGGTTCCCGAGCCGCTCCGCGCCGATGTACAGCTCGCCGTCGCGGAACAGCTTGAACTCGGGCTCGATCCGCACCCGCTGCTCCCCGTAGCGCATCGTGTCTGCGCGCACATCGACGACCAACGGCTGGCCGCCGGGGTCGACCGTGGCGTCGAGCCGGCCCTCCAAGCTCAGACGATAGCGAATCTCGGCAAGCTGCAGGAACTGGGTCAGCGGCACGAGCACTTCGGTGCGCACCCGGTACGCCTGGACGGTGCGGCTCGCGATGTGGTCGAGGCGGAGCTCGACGAGCACCGGCTCGGGTTGCGTGTCGGACGACTGCGCGGCGTGCGCCTGCGCGGCAACGGCCCGAGACGCGCCGACCAGCAGCACGAGCCACAGCGCAGCGAGCGTCGTGCCGCGAGCTGGTCCCATGGTGCTACAGGTAGACGATCGAGACGATGATCGTGCCCCTGTAGATCCCGGGCCTGGCGGTGAGGGCCCGCCTCACGGGACCCGCACCGCGATCGAGTCGCGCGCCGGTGCGCTTGGCAGCAGGACCTCCGGCCCGAGATCCTCCCGCTCTGTCGTGAGCTTGAGCTTCAGCCAGTACCGCCCGGCGGGCAGCGCCCCCACCGGCATGGCGTAGCGCGGCTCCATCGTGTAGTAGACGCCGATCGGGGCCTTGAATTCACTGCGCACGGCTCCCGCCGAGTCGACCAGCGCCCCCTGCACCGTGCCGATGTACGCCGCGTTACCCTGCTGCACGGTGTGGCTCCACACGACCAGCGAGTCGCCCGCGAGCGCGGTCCGAAGGTTGGAAATCGCGACGCCCGTGCGTACGGCACCGCGACGATAGTACACGCCGATGATCGTTCGCACCTCGAGGGTCAGCCCCACCTTGACCGCGGCGGTGTCGGCCGCGCCTGACACGGGCACCTGCCCGCCCTTGGCCGCGATGACGAGCCGAGCCCAGTATTCTCCGTCCGGGAGACCGGGAGGCGGCAAGGCGAGCAGCCGGATGGTCTGGCGCTCGAGCGGCGGCACGGTCAGGCGCCGCGGGAACGCCTGAATCCAATCCACCGCGGATCGCAGCGTCGAGTCGGGACGGTCGATGGTGCGCAACACGATCCTGCCGACGGAGTCTGTTACCGGGTACCCGAACAGCAACGAGATCGAGACTTCCACCGGGTCGGTGTTCGGGTTGTACAGCAGGACCGAGCCCGAGCGGGCGCGTCCGTCGATGAAGACGGCGTGGGGCGCAATGACCACCCCTTGGGCGTCGAGTCGCGCGGCGCACAGGAGCAGCGAGATGAAGCGTAGGGCACGCCTCATGGTAAGGACACCACGGTGAGGGTGATAGTGGCCGTATAGCTCCCCGCACGCTGGGTCGGCCCCGGCTGGGCGGTGCCGCCCAGAAAGACCGAGCCACGCCCATTCTGGCTGAACGTGATCACGAACGGCTGCTTCGGATCGAACCCGATTTGGCTCCCGATGCTCTGTGACTGAGAATAGCCGGCGTCGCTCCCGCCGAACAGCAGCGGCAGCGTGGCCGCCGCAGGCCCCGTCATCACCACCGGCAGCGTGAACGTCAGCGCCGCCTGGCTGTCGTGCGGCCCGTTCAGCGTGAACTGTCCGGCGCTCGCCGCGCTACTGCGCGACACGACCGCCGGCAACCCTGGGAGGACCACCCCGAAGATCAGCGTCTGCGTGCCGGCCACCGAGATCGGGCGCTGGGCGCCGAGCGGGCGACCCGCGAGCGCCGTGAGCGCCAGGGCGTATCGGAGCAGTTTCATCAGTCACGTCCTCGGTTGTGACAGCGCCGGCAGAGGGATCTGGAGCCCCCTGCCGGCGCACCGCCAGCAGACTAGCGGAAGCGCTCTAGGCTAGTATGATACCGTGAGCGTCACCGTGCCGGTGTAGCTCCCGGCCGGCTGATTCGCCGGGGGTGTGACTGTGGCACCTAGGAAGAAGAATAGCGCGCCACTGCCGCTCAAGGTCGACGTGGTCGGCGACGCCGAGGGCGTGATCGCCGAGCCGCCCGACGTCGAGTTCGTGCCGTTCTCGTAGCCCAACCAGCTGCCGATCGGGAGGTTATTACCCGCGCTCGTCAGGTTGGCGGGCAACGTGAAGGAATAGGTGACGGGCGTGCTGCCCTGGCCCGCGACGCTGAACTTGCCGGCGTTGGCCGCGTCCGTGTAGGCAACCGCCTTGGCGGCACCCGGGAACACGTTGCCGAACGACAAGTTCTGAGTCCCCGTGACCGTGATCGGCGTTTGCACCTGCGCCGTAGCCGAAATGCTCCCGTTGACGCCCTGCCCCTGGACCGAAACGGTCCCGGCGAAGAGCAGCGCGAGCCCGGCGAGGGAAACCTTGGAAACCGAGTTCATGACGATGTCCTCTCCCGAATCTGTCGTGTGGATACGACCTAGAGCATCACGGGGCACTGGTTCGACCCGTTGCTGCCACGCAACAGAGGCAAGCGCCGTGCCAGGTGTTCTGATTCTAGTCAAATGTCAAATTAATATACACATACGGTCCGTCGAGCCGGCGTGCAGGCGGCTCGGTCCTTTGTCTCGTCGCTGCCGTGTTACTGTACGATTTGTTGACGAATTCTGAGTCGATGGCTGCTCCAGGCTGTCATTACAATCGATTGACAATAAACGACTTATCAGCTAGGTCGCGGTCGGCACGGAGCGTGCCTTGTCCTGGCAGTGACGGACGAAGATCTCGAACCTTGGAGCGGCACATGATCGGTCAGACAGGGACTCGGATGGTGCGGGCGTTGGGTGTGGCCGCTCTGGTTGCCGGGTTCTCGACCTTACGTCCCGCTGCCGCAGAAGCCCAAGGTCGCGGCACGCTGCAAGTGTACGCGCAAGTCGTTGACACAAAGGCAGGATACGACGGTATCAGCGCGGCGCGCAGCGCGCTGCTCGCGGCGTCCACACACTCCGGCGCGGCTCAGCTCAATCCTGTCGCGACACTGGCGCATGTGAGCGTCGCGTACCCGTCAGAGCGGCGGTCCGGCGTCGTCGTCACGATCGACTACTCCAAGAACTAGCCCCCCGCGGCCGGGCGCGCCTCGGTCAACCGACTAGGCTGCGGGCGGGATTCTCCTGGCACGCCGGTCGGACACGAGGCGGCGGGGCACGAACGCGCGGCGCGGCATTCCCCGCCGCTCACTGTCCGCGCGACGTTGCACGTCCGCACGGCGGTCGGTCGCCACCGACGTGTCGGCGTGGCGCCGATCTTCCGGCGAGCGGCGGTCCACACCCGAGCGGCGGTCGTCGAGGTGGCGCCGGTCGCCCCGCGTACGGCGGTCGGGTAGTGGTTGGTACCCCATGAGACGCCCTCTCTCTAGCGACGGGTGGGGGCGAAACGTATCGGCCGACGGGCACCGCGTCTAGGGCAGCATCCGGAGTGCTAGCTTTCGCCCACCCATGGACAACCTCGCACACACCTTAGTCGGTGCGGCGCTGGGCCGTGCGGTGGCCGGGCGCGAGCTGCCAGCCGCCGGCTGGATCGGCGCGGTCGCGGGCAATGCGCCGGACTGGGCCGAGCTCGTGTTGCGACCGAGCTCATGGACACCGCGAGCCGGCGTGGACTACCTGGTCTACCACCGTGGCATCACCCACGCGTTTCTGGGCGCCGCGGTCGAGATCGTTGCCCTGACCGGTCTCGTGGGCCTCATCCTGCGCTGGTGGGCGCGCCGCCACGGAGGGAATCCTCCGGCTTGGCGCTCGATCGCCGCGTGCGTCGCCCTCACGGTGGCCAGCCACCTCTACCTCGACTGGCAGGGCTCCTACGGCTTGCGGCCACTCCTGCCCTGGAGCGGGCGGTGGTACTACGCCGATTGGGTGGCGATCGTCGATCCCGTCTTCTGGCTGGTGCCGTTGGTCGCCCTGGCCTGGGGCGCGCGCCGGCATTGGGCGCCCGCGCTCGTCTACCTCCTGAGTCTGATCGGGATCACCACGCTGGTCCTGTGGCGCGGTCGCGAGCTGGTCGCGTGGGGCGTGCGGCTCGCGACGCTGGGCGGCGCGGTCGCGGGCGTGGCCGGGTGGACCGAGCATTGGTTCGGCGTCGCGGGCCGGCGGCGGGCGGCCGCGTACGGGTTGCTCGCACTGGCTGGTTACGTCGCCGCGAACGCGGCAGCGAGCACGGCGGCCAAGGCGGAGGCGCATGCCGCCGCGAGCCGGCGGTTCGGGCCCGACGCCGCGTGGGCCGCGCTCACCGTGATCGGTCATCCTTTCCACTGGGAGAAGCTCGCCGCGTCCCGCGACAGTGTCGCGGGACGCGGGTGGGTGGCGCCACGTCATCTGGATGACCCGGCGGTGCGCACGGCGCTCGCCACGCCGCGCGGCCGGGCGATCGCGCAATTCGCCCGGTTTCTCGTGGCGGCGGTCGACTCGAGCGGCGGTCGACTGCGCGTGTTGCTGTGGGACGCGCGCTTTCACCCGACGGCGCCGGGCCCGGGCGCCTGGGCCGCGGTCGCGATCCCGGTTCGCTGAGCGCGTTAGATTGTGGCGCGATGACCCACGCTACCCCGCCCGCGGAGCGCCTGGACGGCGTCGCACGGGCGCTCGAGCCCGCCTTCCGCCTGGATCAGATCGTGGCCGCGACGCCCGAGCGCGCCGTGTACCACGCGTGGGACCGCTTGCTCAAGCGGCACGTGGCGCTGCACGTCCATCTGTGGCCCGACTCGGACAGCCGCGCCTGGTTCCTGCGCGAAACCGAGACCCTCGCGGCGCTCGATCATCCCGCGATCCGGCACGTGTACGCCGCCGGTGTCGCGGGGACGTTCGCCTACCGGACGGCCAACTGGGTCGAGGGGGAAAGCCTGGCCAACGCGCTGCGTCGCGGACCACGTCCGATCCCGACCGCTCACGTCCTGGTGCGCGATCTGCTGAGCGCGGCGGAGCACGCCCACGCCCACGGGGTGATCCTGCGGCGGATCATCCCGACGACCCTCATGCTCGAGGTCTCGGGGCGCGCCGTGATCACGGACCTGCGGTACGCCAGCTGGTGTCTCCCGAACGTGCCGCCGGACGAGCGCGGCGCGGGGGGCAACTTTGTGGCGCCGGAAGTCCGGGCCGGCAGCCCCGGCGAGCCCGCGAGCGACGTGTACGCCGTGGCGGCGCTCGTGTACTACGTGCTGACCGGCCAGGAGCCGGATGCGGACCCGACGCGCGTCACGCCCCCGCGCCGGCTGCGGCCCGCGGTCCCGGCCGCGCTCGAGCGCGTGCTGTCGCGGGCGCTGCAGGCCGCGCCGGGCGACCGCTACTACACGGCGACGGAGATGCTGGAGGATTTCGTGAGCGACGCCGGGGTGTTTCAGCAGCCGGCGGCGGCGCCGCAGGTGGGGGAGGCGGGCTTCGAGCGACGCCTGCGGCGCGCGCTCGGCGACGACTACGAGCTGCTCGAAGAAATCGGGGCGGGGGGCTTCGGCCGGGTGTATCGCGCGCGCGACCTGGGACTCGAGCGGGAGGTGGCGATCAAGGTGTTGCACCCATCGCTCACGGCCGATCTCGCGGTCATGGAGCGGTTCCGCCGCGAAGCGCAGCTCGCCGCCCGGCTGCGGCACCCGAGCATCGTCAGCATTTACGACATCATGAGCCGGGCGGGGTTGCAGTGGTACACGATGGAGCTCGTCCCCGGGACCAACCTGGCGCAGCACGTGCGCCAGCACGGCCCCCTCTCCGTCGAGCAGACGGTCCGCGTGCTCGACCGAGCGCTGTCGGCCCTCGAGCACGCACACGCGCTCGGGCTGGTGCACCGTGACCTGAAGCCCGAAAACCTGCTGATCGAGCCGGACGGGCGGCTGCGCATCACCGACTTCGGACTGGCGCTCGCGCTGCGCGGCGACGGCCGGTTCGGAGGGGCCACGTCGCGCAGCGGTACACCGCAGTTCGCGGCGCCGGAGCAGCTCCTGGGAGAGCGCGTGGACCAGCGCACCGATCTCTACTCGCTCGCCGCGACTGCCTATTTCGCGTTGCTGGGCCGGCCGCCGTTCGAGGGGGCCACCCCCGAGGCGATCCTCGCCCGCCAGACGACCAACGACATCCCGGCGCTGCGCGCCTCGCGCCACGACGTGCCGCGCGAGCTGGAAGAGGTGCTGCGCACCACGCTGGCGAGCGAGCCGGCCGCGCGGTACCCGACTGCAGCGGCGTTCCGCGAGGCCCTGCGGCGCTCGCGCGGCCTGCGCTCCCGGGCGTGGGCCTTCCTTCGCGGAGACTGACGCGCGTCTACCGCCAGCGGAAGATCTGCAGCGCGATCACGAAGCTCACCAGTCCCCATCCGGCCACGATCGCGAGCGGCGTTCCCAGCTGGACCAGCGGGCTGCCGTCGATCATCACGGCACGGAGCGCGTCGTTCAACGCCGTGAGCGGCAGCGCCTTGACGAACGGCTGCATGGCATCCGGGAAGCGCGCGTACGAAAAGAACGTGCCCGACAGGATCCACATCGGGAGCATCACGAGATTCATGAGCCCCGAGACCGCCTCGATGGTGCGGGCGCGGCTCGCGACCAGCATGCCCAGCCCCGCGAACGCGAGGGCGCCAAGAACGGTGATGAACGCGACGGCGCCGAACGAGCCGCGTACGCCCACGTGGAACACCCACCAGCCGAAGCCCACCAGCGCCGCCACCTCGACGAACAGGAATACCAGGCGCGAGAGTATGAACGACAGGAGGTAATGGCTCCGGCGCATCGGCGTCGCCATGAAACGCTTCAGCAGCTTCTTGGTGCGGGCCTGCACCACCGAGAACCCGACGCCCCAGAGCCCACTCCCCATCAGGTTCATGCCGAGCAGGCCGGGGAAGAGGAAGTCGATATAG
>Ga0193721_1000037_pt1 | contig 39860 bp, 37 predicted proteins | sample U2s2metaG_FD_145078 | JGI IMG/M metagenome (GOLD analysis project Ga0193721, IMG submission 145078) | Soil microbial communities from a riparian zone of the East river system, Colorado, United States - U2s2 | ecosystem: Environmental > Terrestrial > Soil > Riparian zone | place: USA: East River...
CCACACCCTCGTGCGCAACAAGCGCGACATCAAGAAGATCGTCGTGTCCGCCGAAGGCGACGGCGCGTTCGGGGTGGTGGACATCGATACGCGGTGGCGGCACCGACAGACGGGCGTGGAGCAGCATTGGACGGGGCGGACCTGCAAGATCTACACGCAGGTCGGCACCCAGTGGAAGATGATCGCGCAAACGGGGGTGCTGCAATACTGAGGGGCTCGGTGTTAGGGGTAGGTGCTTGGGCATACCTCCAGCCCCAGCACCTAACCCCCAACACCTCTTTCTCACCGCCGGGCGACGCTCACCCCTTCGAGCAGCACCGACGGTGCCCAGCGGGACCCCGTCCAGCGCGCGTCGTTCCCGAAGCCCCCGACTCGCTTCCAGAGCTCGTACGCGTTCCCCGCGACCGCGGCGTCCTTCACGCGGCCCGTGATCTCGCCCCGCTCGATGCGATACGCCAGGGCGACGGGGTGACTGAACGCTCCGCCGATCACGTTTCCCTGCCCCACCCCGATCAGCTCGTCGACCAGGAGGCCGTCTTTCACGTCGCGAAGCAGGCCGCCACCGAGTTCCCACAGCGTTCCCCCTGACACCTCATCCCCAGCACCGAGCACCAGGTTCGTGTATGCCGGCACCGGTTTCCCGAAAATCCCGCGGGTCCCGTGCCCCGTGCTCTCGGCCTTCGCCCGCGCCGCCGTCTCGAGATCGTAAATGAACCGTTGCACGACGCCACGCTCCACGAGGCACGTGGTCCGAGAGGGCACGCACTCATCGTCCACGGGGCGGGACGCCGCGCGACCGGCGCGCAGCGGATGGTCCACGAGCGAGAACCCGGCGTCGAACACGTGGTCGCCGATCCTCGCGCCCAGCGGCGAAATGCCCTGCAGCACCGCCTTGCCCGAGAGGGCCTGCGTGACCGGGAGCATGAGCGCCGACAGCCCAGGGGGGGTGAAGATCACCGGGAGGGCCCCGTCGGGCGGCGCGACGATGCGCAGGGCGTGATCGAGCCGCGCGTTGATGGCGTCGGCCAGGGCCGCCACCGCGTCGCCGGACGGGAGATCCGCGCCCTCGAAGGCGTCGCCGACGACGAGCACGTCGTCGCCCGCGATGCGCCACACTTCGGCGCTCACGCCGATCCCGGTCGAGCGATACTCCCCCAGCGCCCCAGCGGAGTTCGCCACCCGCGTCTCGGCGGTCTCGCGCTCGACCGAGACGTTCACCCGGCATCCCTCGCGCTCGAGCCGCGCCAGGAGCGAGCGACCGATGGCGATCAGATCGTCGAGCGAGGCGTTCGCCGCCTGCTGGAAGAACGTCGGAAGCGACGGCAGGGCGGCGTGCGCCGGAAACACGAGATCGAGCTCCTCCCCCAGCTCGGCCGACGCGAGTGCGCGATCCACGAGGGGCGCGACCTGCGCCGCCCCCCCGTCGTCCCCCCCCACCGCCGTGGTGCCCGCGACGCCCACCCGGCCGCGGTGGCGCACGCGCAGATTCGCGCCCGCTTCCTCCGTGGCGCCCGCGGACTTGAGCCGCCCCCACTCCAACGCGACCGCGGTCCGCTCGACCCGGCGCCACAGCGCGTCGGCACCGCCGTCCACGCGGCGCCGGGCGAGCTCGAGCAGCCGCTCGATCACGCCGGAACGTCGCCGCCGACGAGCGCCGCTTCGATACGCACGTGCGGGGCGCCCTCCGTGACCGGGAGGGGGACCTGGCCGCCCTTGCCGCAACCGCCGCCCATCTGGTTCCAGCGGAAGTCGCCCGCGATGTGGTCGATCCGGTCGAGCGTCTGGAACAGGTTCCCCGCGAGCACGACGTCCTTGACGAGCTCGGCGACGTGCCCGTCGCGGATCATGCGGCCGTAGGCGGCCGTGAACGAGAAGTTCTCGAGCATCGTCTGGCCGCCGAACGCGCCGCACGCGTACACGCCGAGCTTCACGTCCCGGATCAGATCCTCGAGCCGGCCCCGCCCGTTCCCGATATAGGTGTTCGTCATGCGCACGATGGGGGCGTGGCGGAACGAGATCGCGCGCGCGTTGCCGGTGGGCCGCTCGCCCATTGCCGCGGCGGTCTCGCGCGAGTGCAGCCGGCCGACCAGGATCCCGTCCTTGATGAGCGGGGTGTCCTGCGTCGGCGTCCCCTCGTCGTCGAACGGCAGCGTGCCGCGGAGGCCGGGGGCGGCGCCGTTGTCCCCCACATTCAGGACCGGCTTCCCGAAGCGCCGGCCGATGGTCATCATGTCGCGTGCCTGCGGGTTCTCGTACACGAAGTCGGCTTCGGAGAGATGCCCGAACGCCTCGTGGATGAACACGCCGGCGAGCTCCGAGTCGAGAATCACGGGATAGGTGCCGCCCCGCACCATGGGCGCGTCGAGCAGCGCAACGGCCCGCTCCGCCACCTCGCGGAATCCGGCCTCGCGCTCCTGGACCGACCGCCAGCCACGGCGCAGTCCGATCGACTCGAGTCCTTTCTCGATCGTGCCGTCGCGTCGCGCCACGGCCGTGCCGGAGAGCGTGACTTCGGGCCGCAGCTCGTGCAGGACCGTGCCGTCCGAGTTCACGTACCAGTACTCGCTCACCTCGTCGCGGTACGCGGCGAGGGTGTCGACGATGCGGTCGCTCACCGCGAGCATCGCGCCGTTGCATGCCTCGATGAGCCGTTTCTTCTCCGCGAGCGGAACGCCGCGCACATCGCCGTCCAGGTCGAGGATCGCATCGGCGCGCTGGGCGGGAACGTCGGCGAGACGGATGGGGGGGTCGACGCGGACCGCGCGCGACAACTCGCCCGCGCGGCCGACCATCGCCTCGAGGCGGTCCAGCGACGTGAACGAGGCGACGCCCCAGCCGCCGCTCCGGTGCAGGGCGCGCACGCAGCCGCCCTGATCCTCGTTGGCGGTGGCCGATTCGAGCCGCCGGCCGCGGAAGGTGACGGCGGTGCTCCAGGTGCGTTCGACGCGGATTTCGGTGTAGTCGGCGCGGGAGCTCCGGAGCGCCGCGGTGAGGCGATCGATCAACCGCCGAGTTCCTTGAGCTTCGCGGCGTAGTCGGGCCGCATCACGATCTCCCCGTCGATAATGACCTCACGGTCCCAGGGGAGGATGATGAAGTTGTCGGTCTCGAGCGCGGAGAAGTCCGGCTGAAAGGGGCCGGTGCGGAACGAGACGGCGGTCTTCACGTCGGCGGGCTTGAGCTCGCGCACGGCGTTGAGCGCGAGCTTCATGGTGGCGCCGCTATCGCACGTCTCGTCCACGATCAGCACGCGTCGGCTGGTGACGATGTGCGGCGGACCGGCGATCACGACCGGTCGCCCGCCCGTCTCGGCGCGGGTGATGGCCATGGACGCAAAATCGCGCTGCAGGATGCTCGCCACCACCGCCCCCGGGATCACGCCCGCTCGGGCGATCCCGATCACCACGTCCGGGTCGTACGCCCGGAAGATCTTGAGCGCCAGCGCCCGGCACATCTCCCCGAAGAACGGCCAATCCACTTCGAGGACGCCGTGCGGCGGCTTCCGCGCCGTGCGCGTGTTGCGGGGTGCCGGAGTGCCGGGGGCGGCGGACATGGGGTGTGAAGCTACATTGCAAAGTGACGCGGCCGCAAGCTATTTTCGGCCCATGGGTTTCTGGCGCCGCCTGTTCGGCGGCTCGGGCGCCGATGAGGTCAACCCCCAGCGCCTCGACTATCTGAACGAGGCGCTCGCCCTCGAACGTCAGGGCGACTACGACGCGGCCCTCACGTCGTACCGCTTGGCGCTGCGCGATCATCCCAACGATGCGCGCATTCTCCAGAACATGGCGATCGCGCTCACCAAGACGCGGCGCATCGACGAAGCGATCCGGCACTACCGCCGTGCCCTGGAGCTCGACCGTGAGCTGGCGGGCGCGCATTACGGGCTCGAGTTCCTGCTCTTGAAGCGCGGCGACCCGGACGGCGCGACCCAGCACCTCCGCGCGTTCCTGGCGCACCCGCCCAAAGGGCCCGACGCGCAAAAATGGATCGAGCACGCGACCCAGGCGCTGCGCGACCTCGGCGCCTCGGGCCCCACCCCAGCCGCCGCGGCGGAGGGGCCCTGACCGCCCGGCCCCCAGAGGGGGGCCGGGGGGGCCGGGGGGACCGGGGGGGCCGGGGGGGCCGGTCCGGCGGCGTCGTCCTGGTGCTCGCGGCGGCTCTGACCTGCGGCAAGTTCGGCCCCGGGGACCTGAACCATCCCATCGCGCTCGAGGTCGCCGCCCCGGACAGCCTCGAGGAGTACGACACGCTCCGTCCCCGCGCCCGCGTGATCGACGGCTATGGCGACTCGGTCGCCGCGACGATCGTGTGGTCCACCGCCGATACCGCGATCCTCACGCTCCTGGACAGCACGATGGGGACGACGGTCGTGAACCACCCGGGGCCCACGCCGGGCCGCCTGCTGGCGCGCACCGGGGGGCTGTTCAGCAATCCGATCTCGATCCGGGCGCTCGCCGCGGCAGACCGACTGTTCGCGACCGGCACGACCGTCGATACGGTGACGCTGTCGGTCGACTCGCTTTCCGACTCGCTTCAGGTGGAGGTCGCCGACACGATCGCGTCCGCGAGCGGAGGCGATTCACTGACGGTCGCGCTCGCCGGCCGCCCGGTGGTCTACACGATCACCTATCCGGGGGCCGCCGGACCGGTCACGCTCGTCACGGAGGACTCGACGCACTTTCTCGTGACGACCGACACGGTGGCGACCGGCCCTTCGGGAATTGCGTTCGTCAAAGTGCGGCTCCTCGGTCCAACCGTCCCCGACAGCGTCGCCGTGACGGCGAGCGGCCGGCGCGCGGTGGGTGATACCGTCCCGGGATCCCCGGTCACCTTCGTCGTGAGGTTCCAGCCATGAGCGCCCGCACCCTGACCGAGCTGTTCTTCGACGCCGTGGACCATTACGGCGATCATGCGGCCGCGTTCCGGTACAAGGCCGAGGGCGCCTGGCGGGCCGTCCCGCATCGCGAGGCCGCGGAGCGCGTCCAGGCCCTGTCCCTCGGGCTGCGGGAGCTCGGGCTCGTGCCGGGCGACCGGGTCGCGATCCTCTCGGAAACGCGGCTCGAGTGGGCCCTCGCGGACTACGCCTGCCTCTGCGCCCGCGCCACGGACGTCCCGATTTACCCCACCCTCCCCGCGAACCAGGTCGAATACATCCTGCGCGACTCGGGCGCGGCCGCGGTGTTCTGCTCGACGGCTACGCAGGTCGAGAAGATCCGGGCGGTGCAGGCCGGGCTGTCGTCGCTCCGCCACGTCGTCGTGTTCGACGGGCAGGGCAGCACGGGCGTGATCACGCTCGCCGACGTCGAGGCGCGCGGGCGGGCCAGCGCCGCCAGGTATCTCCGCTTCAAGGATGAGGCGTTGGCGGTGCGGCCGGAGGACCTCGCGACCCTGATCTACACCTCGGGAACCACCGGCCAGCCCAAGGGCGTGATGCTCAGCCACGGGAACATCTGCTCCAACGTGCGCGGGTCCGTGGAAATGCTCCGGCTGAGCGAAAGCGACACGTGCCTCGCCCTCCTGCCGCTGTCGCACATCCTCGAGCGGATGGTGGATTACTACTTCTTCCACGTGGGGGTGACCATCAACTACGCCGAGTCCGTGGACGCCTTCGCGCAGAACCTGCAGGAGGTGCGACCGACGGTCGTCGCCGCCGTTCCCCGCGTGTACGAGAAGGTGTACGCACGCGTGCTCGAGAACGCGCTCACGGGAAGCGCGGCGAAGCGTCGCATTTTCCTGTGGGCGAAACGCATCGGCGAGCGCTGGGCGGCGCACCGGCTGGCGGGGGTTCCGGTGCCGCTGGGGCTCAGGCTGGCCCACGCGATCGCGGACCGCCTGGTGTTCTCGAAGCTTCGGGCCCGCACCGGCGGCCGCATCAAGCTGTTCGTCTCGGGAGGCGCGCCGCTTTCCGCCGAGATCGGGCGGTTTTTCTACAGCGCGGGGTTGCCGGTGATCGAAGGGTACGGATTGACGGAAACCTCTCCGGTCCTGACGTTGAATCCGCTCACGCGACCGAAGTTCGGCACCGTAGGCAAGCCGATCCCCGGGGTCGAAATCAAGATCGCCGCCGACGGCGAGATCCTCGCCAAGGGCCCCAATATCATGCTGGGCTACTACAACAAGGCGGAGGAGACGCGCGAGGCGATCGACGGGGGCGGGTGGTTCCACACCGGCGACGTCGGCGAGCTGGACGCGGATGGCTATCTGAAGATCACCGACCGGAAGAAGGACCTCCTCAAGACGGCGGGCGGCAAGTACATCGCGCCGCAGCCGATCGAGAACACGGTGCGCCTGAACAAGTTCGTGGCCAGCGCCGTCGTGCTCGGCGATCAGCGCAAGTTCCCGATCGTCCTCGTCGTGCCCAACTTCGACCAGCTCGAGCGGTGGGCCCGGGAGCGCAACCTCGCCTACGCGTCCCGGGCGGAGCTGATCCGGCTGGCCGACGTCACGGCCAAGATGGAGCGCGAAGTGATCGGCGGCCTGCGCGATCTCGCGAAGTTCGAGATGCCGAAAAAGGTGGTGTTGATCGAGCGGGACTTCACCATCGAGTCCGGCGAGCTCACCCCGTCGCTGAAAGTGAAGCGCCGCCAGGTCGAGAAAAACTACAAGAACGTCATCGACCGGGTGTACGCCGAGACCGATCCCACGGCCGCCGCGATCGAAGGGTGATCAGCGCCGCTCGCCCACGAACAACCCCTGGCCCAGGGCCAACCGCGTCAGCCCGGCCGGCACCGCTACGTCCTCGCGCTCGGCCACCAACCGCCGGCCCGGGAGCAGCACCCGCAGCGCCTCGGCGACCCACGCCGGCTCCGGCCGGTCCCGCCCCACGACCACCGCCCGCGCGATCGCTTGCCGCAGCGGGATCATCGCGTCACACGCGAGCAGGCTCAACGCCGGCAGCTCCTCCACGTCGGCCGGGGCGTTGACACCCACGAAATGGATGCCGCCCATCAGCCCGGCGAGTCCCACCGCGTGCCGCGCGGCGGAGCCGAGGAGAACGACATAGCCGCCGGGACCGGAGAGATCCAGGAGGGCCTGGAGGGTCTCGGCGTCGACGGGAGGCGGGAGACGGGAAACGGGAGGGTGCGCCGCGGGATCGCCTCCCGCCTCCCGGCTCCCGGCTCCCGAGAGGTTCGCGACTCCTTTGACGATCAGATACTCCCGCCCGCATCTCGGACACGCGAGGATTCCGGATCGGACCATCCGCCCCACCATCTCGCCCGTCGACATCACGAGAAACGCCTCCTCGTGTCGCTCCGGGCAGCGCAGCATCTCCGTCAGCTCAATGTGCACGGGAGCCGAATTCCACCCACGTGACCCGGTCCGCTGCGACCCGCACGCGCTGGGTCATGCGCCTGCCGCCGACCACGACCGCGAGCGTGTAGTCGCCCGGCTCGACGTCCGAGACGGCAAAGTGTTCGCGGTACCCGGGATCGGGGTGATTGTGCTCGCCATACGTCTCGGCGTAGGAGTAGGGCGTCTCCTGCGGCTCCGCCTTGACGAGGCCGTACACGCGCACCTGCGGCGCCGGCCGACCCTGGGCGTCCCATACCCGGCCGGCCACGATCCCCGTCCCCGGGAGGGGCCGGATCCAGAGCTCGGGGTTCACCGTGTACTTCGGGAACCGCTCGTTCGCGTCCACGATCAGTGGCACTGAGTCGAACGGCGCGGCGTGGATCTCCAGATGCAGGTGGTCGTTGGTCGCGCGGCCGGTGTTCCCGGCAAGCGCGATCACGTCGCCCGCCTTGACGCGCTGGCCCACGCGCGCCAGTAGCGTCGCGTTGTGGTAATACGTCGAAAAGACGAAGAGCCCGTCGAGCCTGCGGTCGTGACGAATGGCGATCGTATTCGCCCCCTGCTCCGCCGGACCGGAGAATACGACCACGCCGTCGCCGATCGCGTGCACCGGCGTCCCGTCGGGGTTGTTGAACTCGATGCCCTGGTGCTCCTGGAAGTTCCCACCCATGGTCGACCCATAGCGGTACGTCTGGTCGATGTACGGCTGGTCGGTGAGCGCGATGGGCCGTCCAAACCAGGTGTGCCGCGTGCCGCGCGCCTCCGTGTCGGGCCGCTCCTGGTAGGTCACGCCCACCAGGGTCAGCCCCTGATCGATGCGGCAGGTCGCGATGCCGGTCGGTCGTCCGGCGGCATAGGCCCCCGGCGTGAGCATCACAAGCGCCGTGACGGCGCGGGTGATGTCGCACACATTGAGCGCGTCGCCGTCCTCGGCGTAGACTCCGTCGCGGGTGGCGGCGTACGCCCGCCCTGGAGCGGTGGTCACCAAGGCCGCCACCGGCGGCGTCGCGGTGCGACAACCCTTCACCACGGCCGCCACGGGACACGCTGGAGTCCCCCTGTGGTCGAGCCAGGCGCCCCGGGCCGGATCGATCCGGTACAGCGCCCGCTCAGATCCGACCCACATGAGGCCACCCGAATCCGGCGCGAGCGCCCGCACCCGGTCTGCGCAGTCCACCCCGGGGCAGCGCACGGGAGTGGGGTACTCCGTCCAGCTGCGGCCGCCGTCGGTCGAGTGGGCGAGACCGCGCAGGTGGCCAGTCCACAGGCTGCCGTCGGCGCCGCGTGCGAGCGCCAACACGTACTGGCTGCGGATGCGGCCCCACGCGTGCGACACCGTCGTCGCCCCGCTCGAGTCGGTGATTTCCGCCCAGCTCGCGCCGCGATCCCAGGACAGCTTGATGCCGTCGGCGGTGGCGACATACACGGTGTCGCCGCGCGTGACGATCCCATTGGGCGCGACATATTGCCACTCCGGGCCGAGCTGCTTGAGCTCCCAGTTGGTCCAGGTCTTCCCGCCGTCGATCGACAGTCCCCAGCCGTTGCCCACCGTGCCGTACCAGATCTCGCCCGCCGGGCCGAACGCGAACGCGTGGACGAAATCAAACGAGATCGACCGCGCGGTCGAATCGCTCGAGTGCGTCAGCTGTTCCCAGCTCCCCGCTCCCGGGCGCAGCACGAAGATGCCTCGCCCATAGGTGCCCACCCAGATGGCGTTGTCGGGCGCGCGGGCGATGGCGAGCACGTGAACGCCGAAGCCGGTGGTGTCCGGCAGCGGGGGGAGGGATTGGGAGCTGGCCGAGTTTGGCGCGCAAACGAGCAAGAGCCCGGCGACGATTGTGGATTGCGGATTGCGGATTGCGGAATAGTTGTGCTGAATTCCGGCGCCGGACCGCGCCTGGGAGCCAGCCTTGCCAATCCGCAATCCGCGATCGCAAATCCGCAATTGGTTACCCTCGCAGCGAATACACAGTGGGCAGCAACCGGATCTCCGTGACGTCGACCCGCGGGGCCCGAGTGACCGCGAACAACACGGCCTCGGCCACGTCGCCCGCCTGCAGCATCGCGTTGCGCTTGGTGAATCCGGGCCGCGCATCGGGGTCGATCGGGTCCCAGATCGGCGTGTCCACCGGTCCCGGCGAGACGAGGGTGGTGCGGACGCCGGTGCGCGCCAGCTCGGCCCGCAGCACCTCGTGCATCCCGCGCAGGCCGAATTTGCTGGCGGCGTAGGCGGTCGAGCCGGTGAAAGCCACGTGGTCGGAGATGGAGCCGATGGTGACGAAATGACCGGTCCCGCGCTGCACGAGATGTGGGACCAGGGCGCGCGTCACGAGAAAGGGAGCCGTGAGATTCACGGCGATCGTGCGGGAGAACTCCTCCGCCGTCGTTTCCTGCACCGGCTTGATCAAGAACATCCCCGCGTTGTTCACGACGATGTCCGGGACCCCGCGGTCGGCGAGCACGTGGCCGACCGCGCGCTCCACGGCCGCGGGGTCGGCCACGTTGCACCGCAGGTCGGTCCGGCCGTCCGCCGTGCGGTCGACGAGGCTCCGGGCCAGCCGCACGACGTGCGCACCGGCGTCGTGCAACGCCTCGGCCACCGCGAGCCCGATGCCGCGCGAGGCGCCGGTGACGAGAGCGAGCCTGCCGGCGAGGGGCCCGTCGCTCACGGGCCTCGGCCGCTGTGCACCAGCCGCAGGAACTCGTCGCGGGTTTTCGCGTCCTGGAGGAGCGCCCCCCGCAGCGCGCTCGTCACCGTCCGGGAGTTCTGCTTCTCCACGCCGCGCATCATCATACAGAGATGGTACGCCTCGATCACCACACCGACCCCGCGGGGGTCGAGCACCTCCATGAGGGCGTCCGCCACCTGGTCCGTGAGCCGTTCCTGCACCTGCAACCGGCGCGCGAACACCTCGATCACGCGGGGGATCTTCGAGAGGCCGACGAGACGGCCGTTCGGCAGGTAGGCGACGTGTGCCCGGCCGAAGAACGGGAGCAGGTGGTGCTCGCACAGCGAGTAGATCTCGATGTCCCGCACGCACACCAGATTCTCGTGACGCTCGCTGTACAGCGCGTCGCCGATGACGTCGGCGACGGACATCTGGTAGCCACGCGTGAGCCACTTGAGCGACGCCTCGACCCGGGCTGGCGTCTGGCGCAACCCCTCCCGACTCGGGTCCTCGCCCACCTGCACGAGCATCTCGCGCACGAGGGTCTCGAATGGGGCCCGCGCGCCCGGCACGGGCGCTGGCGGCGGCTCCGCGTGCTCGTCGTGGAAGCTGTGCAGGCCGGCGGACTTCATCTTGTCGCGTCCCATGGTCGTCCACAGTAGTTGCGATCCATCTCCGGGGAGAAGGATCCGTTTGAGGCTGCTTGTTGGGCCTCCGGGGCAGGACTATCTTCGGCGCACGTGAAGCTAAAGCTACTCGCTTTTCTGTCCGCGGCGGGAGGCTCCGCGCTGTCCGCGTTGTGGACGTTTCCGAGCATCCTCGCGTCGGCGTTCCTCGTCGCGTGGGGCGCGGAAGCCGCGCAGTTTCTCATTTCTCAGGGCCTCGCGCTCGCGATCCTCGCTTGGCTGCAGACGCTCCCCGAGTTCGCCGTCGAAGCGGTGATCGCGTGGGACGCCGGGCGCGAGCCCGAGCGCGCGCACCTGGCGATCGCGAATCTGACCGGCGCCATCCGACTGCTGCTCGGGCTCGGCTGGCCGATGATCTACTTTGTGTTCGCAGTCTCCGGCCGCAAGACGGCGAGCGAGCGGCTGCCTGCCATCCGGCTCGAGCGCGAGCACTCCGTCGAGATCGTGGGGCTCGTGCCGCCCCTCCTGTACTTCGTCGTCATCCTGCTGAAGCAGAGCTTCGGCTGGGTCGACGCGGTGGTGCTCCTTGCCCTGTACCTCGCCTACCTCTGGGTGCTGTTTCGCAACGCTCCGCACGGCGTCGACCATGTCGCGGATGCCCCCGCGGTGTCGCGCTGGGCGTACCGCCAGCCCGGCTGGCGCCGGCCGCTGGCCATCGCCGCGTTGTTCGGCGGTGGCGGCGCGCTGCTGTACATCACGGCGCACCCGTTCCTCGAGTCGATGCTCGCGGTGGCGGGGCTCCTCGGCGTGAGCCAATTCGTGCTGGTGCAGTGGGTGGCGCCGTTTCTGTCGGAATTCCCGGAGAAGGTCTCGGCGTTCTACTGGGCCCGGCGCGTCACCCGCGCTCCGATGGCGCTGATGAACATGGTATCGAGCAACATCAACCAGTGGACCGTGCTCGCCGCCATGATCCCACTGGTGTACGGCTACTCCAGCCTGCGTCACCACGGCGTGTGGCAGGATTTCCACTTCGACGGGGCCCAACGGCTCGAGATCCTGCTCACGCTGTTGCAGTCCGGGCTCGCGATGATGGTCCTCGCGAACATGGAATTCGACTGGCGCGACGCGGGCGTGCTCTTCGTCCTCTGGCTGGTGCAGTTTCTGCAGCCGGGGCTGCGCGAGGAGGTGGCGATCCTTTACGGCGTGTGGATGGTCATCCTGGCGGTCGAGTTCGCGCTCGGACGGAAGGCGCTGTTGGCGCCGAAGTACTTCTGGGAGACGATTCGGGCCCAACGGTCGGACCGGCCGAAACACGATCGGCCGGCACCGCAGTAGCGCGGCCCGGCCGACCGGTACAACCGGAACGGAGAGGATTATTGAAGCCCGAAGGTAATGGCTGGTCCCTCACCATGGCGTCTGCCTTCCCCTCGCGGGGCCTGACATCGGTCACAGTATCTGGGTCCACAATCGAGCCTGTTGGCTCAATAATTCTTCTCCCCGTCCCTCATACTACAATACTGCGTGGGCCGGATACGTCAAGGAAACACGTCACCTGAACGCGCCACGCGCCCATCGGGGGGTCTTGACATGAATCTGACGCTCGTATCCGCCATCGCGCTGCTGCTCCTGTGGGGTATCCTCGTGTTCGCGATGCACTTCGGAAGCGGGCCGGTGCAAGTGCTGTACGCCCTCGCCGTTATCCTGTTCGCCCGGCGGGTCATCGTGGGCGCGCCGAAGTTCCTGTCGTGACACGGGCGTCGCGGACCTCCGCCGCTACAGCGTCCCCTTGAACAGGAGACGATTCGGCGTGCCGTTCCCGTTTCCCGTGATCACTCCCGTCGTCGCATTGTTGGTGATCCAGTTCGAGACCGTCGCGGACGGCGCGTCGGTGAGCGGCGTCACCGGCAGCGGTGCGGACATCGCGTAGTGATTGCCCATGCAGGGTGCTACGAGCAGCAAGGTCCTTCATTCCGGGCTCACGTGGGCAGCGTTGCTCCTGTCGACAGCGTGCACGGACTCGAACCGACCACCGGCGCCACCGTCGGGAGAACCACGCCTAGCCGACCGCTACCCCTGTGATCGGGGGATCGCCAACGATCCGGGCGTGGTCTGGGCCGAGAACTTCGAGGAGGGCTCGGTGTCAGAGGTCGTGGCCCGGTACAACGACTACAAGAACACCGCCGGCATGGCCTTGGACGCCGATCGGCCGTCGGGGAGCTGCGGCGCGGCCTCGATGCGGTTCACCGCCGCCGGCGGTAATCCGGCCACACAAGCCACGGACCTCTACAAGCGCTTCGACCCCGGTCACGACGAGGTGTACGTGCGGTGGTACGCCAAGTACCAGGCCAGCACACCGTGGCACCACACCGGGGTCTGGTTTGGCGGCTACGACCCCCCCAGCGACTGGCCCAACCCGCAGGCCGGGATCAGACCGCTCGGAAACGACCGGGTTTCGTTCTCCATCGAGCCGGTGTGGGGCAACGGCGGCCCCAATCCGGTGTTCGATTTCTACAACTACTCGATGAAGATGCACACCTGCTCGGGCTGCGGCGGCTCCTACTGGGGAAACGCGCTGATTAGCCGAACGACCTTCACCGCTGACGACAACGCGTGGGCGTGCATCGAGGTCCACGCCAAACTCAATACCGACATGGCATCGGACGCTGGCGCCGCGCTCGAAGTGTGGAAGAACGACTCCCTCGTGCAGCGCTTCCCGGAGACCACGGGGACCGGGTACTGGGTGCAGGACCACTTCTGCCCGGTCGGCGCCGACGGCGCGCAGTGCAGGTTCTCGCCCACCGCGTCAGGCCCGCTCGACATCCAGTTCCGGACCAGCACGGATCTGAAGGTGAACTTCTTCTGGCCGCAGAACTACATCACGGACCCGACGGCGGGCAGCGTTTGGTTCGACGACATGGTCGTGGCCAAGGTCCGCATCGGTTGCCGCCGGTAGAATGGTGCGCGCCCCTAGCCCATCGCCACGAGCACGACGATCCCCCACGCCAGCGTCAAGAGCGTCACCGGCACGCCGATCCGCGCGTACTCGCCGAACCCGATGTGCACGCCGCGCGTCTCGGCGCGCTCGGCGACGATGAGGTTGGCCATCGAGCCGATGAGGAGCAGGTTCCCGGCAAAGGTCGAGCTCATCGCGAGCACGCGCCAGAGCAGATCCGGGTTGGGCAGCGTGGGGACGCTGTTGCGCCACAGGATCACGGCGGGGACGTTCGAGATGAGGTTGGAGAGTATCGTCATCACGCCGCTCACCGCCACGGCCGCGCGCCAGGGAGAGCCGTCCTGCACCAGGCCGACCGCATGGCGATCGATCCAGGCGACCGCGCCGGTCTGCTCGAAGCCGCGCATGACGACGAACAGCGAGGCGAAGAAGAGCAACAGCGACCATTCGACCCGGTCAATCGCGTAGGCGGGGTCCCGCCGGGCGATCGCGACCATCGCCGCACCCGCGGTGATCGCCACGAGCGGCAGCGACCCGCCCGCGAGCCACGCGATCACCGCCACGCCGAACAGCACGAGCCCTTTGAGGACCAGCGGTCGGTCGAGCGCCACCGGTACGGTCTCGAGCCGCTCCCGAAACGGCTCGCGGAGCTCGGTGCGAAACACCCAGCGGAGGTAGCCGTAGGCGATCGCGAGGCCCCCGAGGCCCACCGGCAGCATGCGGCCGAGGAAGCCGCCGAACGACGCGCCGCTCCAGATCCCCACCAGCATGTTCTGCGGATTGCCCGTGACCGACAGCACCGAGCCCACGTTGGCGCCCATCGCCAGGCCGATCAGGTACGGGTTGGGCTTGACCCGCAGCGGCCCGAGCGCGGCGAGCAGCACCGGCGTGACCACCAGGCAGACGGTGTCGTTCACGAACAGGGCGGACAGGAGGCCGCCGCCGCCGACGACACCGAGCAACAGCCGGTCCGGGGTCCGGGCACGCCGCAACACCCACTCGGCCGCCCATTCGAAAAACTTCCCCACTTCGAGATAGCCGACGATGAGCATGAGGCCCAGGAGGAACACGAGCACGTCGAAGTCGACCGCGGCGTAGGCGTCGTGCAGCGGCAGCACGCCGAACACGACCATCGCGACGGCGCCGAGCAGGCTCGCCGCCGGCCGGTTCAGATGGACGAACGGCAGCCGTTGGACGGAGATGAGCAAATAGGTCGCAGCGAAGATCAGGAGACCGGTGGTCATGAAATTGCGGATTGTGGATTGCGAATTGCGGATTCGAACAGCCAGCGCTGGTCCCTCAAATCCGCAATCCGAGATCCGCAATCGTCATATCTCCCAATTCGAGAACAGCACACCGCGGCCCGGTTGGGGCTCCGGGTACCCGTCGTAGGTCATGCGGAGGTCGGTCCAGCGGACGCGATAGCCGCGGGCCACGAGGCGGCGGAACGCGTCGTCGCAGCGCGTCTGGCAGCGCACGGCGACTCGGCGGATGCCGGCCCGCGCCGCGGCCGCTTCGGTCGCGACGATGGCCGCGTCGAAGGCGCGGCAGTCCCGCGCGGCCAGCTTCAACACCCGCACCTCGTCCTTGGGCCGACCTTCGGCGAGCGGTGCCGAATGCCACAGCACGAGTGCATCCAGGCCGTCGTCGCCGTCGATCAGGGACGTGTCGCCGAGGCCGAGCTCCGCCGTGAGCAGGATCTCACGGGAGAAGTCGTAGCCCGGGGCCAGCGCGGCCACGAGGCGGCGCCCGGCCTCCAGCGCCTGACCGCCCGCGGCGGCTTTGCGCTGGGACAAGAGCGTCGGGGCCTGATGCCCGCGCGTCGCGATGTCATTGGTGAGCGTCACCGTGAGGTGACCGGGAAAGAAGCCGAGCCGGGCGTAGAACCCGATGTTTTCCACGGTCCGGGGCATGGTCTCGAGGCCCAGGGTCGCGACGCCTTGCTCGAGCAGCCAGTCCACCGCCGTCCGCACCAGCGTCTTTCCGACTCCGGCCCCCTGGCGGTCGGGCCGCACGGCGAGGGGGCCCATCCAGCCCTCGGCGCCCGAGCGGTGCGCGATGTTGAAGGCGGCCACGTGTCCCGCCTCGTCGCGCCACAACATCGCGCCGGCCCCGGCGTCGCGCAGCGCGTAGCGCCACACCTGGGGATTCAGGTGCGGCACGCGCACGCCCACGAGGCCGTCCCGCCGGTAGCGATCGGTGAACGCGTCGGCGAACACGCGGTTCAGGCCTTCGGTGTCGCGCTCGCCGGCGGGCTCTGGCCCGTAGACCTGACGCTCAGGCAGCCACGCCCGCATCGGCGGCTCCCAATGTGGCGGTCTCGTCCCGCACCACGCTCGTCCCGCGCGCGGGGTCGAAATCGACGCGGATCACCCGATCGAGACCCTCGCGCACTTGCTCGATGTGCGTGATCAAGACGACCTGAGGAAAGCGATCCGCTAGCCGGCGCAGCAGCCCGACGACGTGCAGGCGACGCGCGTCGTCCAGGGACCCGAAGATCTCGTCGAGCACGAGCAGCGACAGCGGCTGGCCCGCCCGCTCGGCGATCATCTGCGAGATCGCGAGGCGCAGCACGAGGCTGGCGACATCCTCCTCCCCGCCCGAGATGACCGGCTTGGGCACGCCGGCCTCGAGGATGGTCACGGTGTAGTCTTCCGTCAGCTCGAGCTCGTCGTAGCGGCCGTCGGTCAGGTCCGCGAGGAAGCCGGAGGCGAGCTCGGCGATTTCGGGGCGCATGCGCGCGTTGAGCTCGCCCCGCAAATCCGAGAACGCACGGTCGAGCTCGTTGTGGAGCCGCTGGCGAGTCTTGAGCTGGGCGATGTGGCGCTCGCGCTGGGCGCGTTCGGCCTCGCGGCGCTTGGCCTCCCGTACGTCGTCCTCCGCGCGGTTGAGCTCGCCGCGCGCCTCGACCACGGCAAGCTCGGCCTCGCGCGTCGCGCCCACCGCCCGATCGAAGCGGTCTTTCGCCTGCAGGTATTCGGCGTCCGAGAACCCCTCGGCGCGCACGGCGTCGGTCACCTCCCGGACCCGGCGCTCCCCCGCCGAGAGCTGGTGCTCCGCCTGCTCGGCGTCCTTCACCAGATGCTCCGCCCGCCGGGCGCGCTCTTCCAGCGCCGCCGCCTCGAGCGCGATCGGCTCGCGCTTCGCGAGCTCCGCCCGCACCGCGTCGTGGCGCGCCGAGTCGTACCCGCCGGGCCGAGCCGCGAGACGCCGCTCGATCTCGCCTGCCCGGCGCCGCGCCTCGGCGAGCTCGGCGCTCGCGCGCTCGCGCTCCTCCAGCTGCGCCCGCAGCTCCCCGGCACGCGCGCTCGCGCGCCGACTCTCCTCGAGCACCCGGTCGCGTTCGGCCTCCGCATCCAACAGCTTCGCCGGGGCCTGGGCCAGCTGCTCGAGCCGCTGCCGGAAGTACTTCCCGTCGACCGTGATCACGTCGAGTTGGGAGTCGAGCAGCGCCAGGACGCCGGCGTATTCCGGCCCAAGCGGCCGCTTGCAGGTGGGGCACGTCCCTTCGGGGCCGAGCTTCACGATCTGATCCCGTTGCTCCTTCAATTCTTCATACAGCTTGAGCAGCTCCGTCCGCCTCGTCTCGGCGTACTGCCGATCCCGCACCCATGCCGTGCGCTCGTCCTCGGCCGCTCGCTCCGCGACGTCCAGCCGGTCCTGCAGTCCACGCGCCGCGGCGTCTGCCCGGGCCAGGTGCGCCGGCACGTCGCCGAGCTCGGTGAGGCGACGCTCCAGCGTACCGGCGGCGCGCCCCAGCTCGGCAAGCTGCGCCTCCTCCGCCCGCCGTGCCGCCGCTTCACGCTGCAGCCGCTCGAGCTCCGCGACCTCCCGCTTGAGGCGCGCCACCGGCGCAAGCGCCGCGTCGAGCCGGCGCAGCTGCTCCCTGGCGGCGAGCGCGTCCGCGAGGTCTTTGTCGAGCCGCTGGAACTCCTGGCGCGCCGACACCACCGCCTGCTGCGCCATCCGCCGCTCGCCATCGAGCGACAGGGTGCGCTCGCGCCGGGTGACCCACTCGTTCCAGCGCGGCTCCTCCCGTCCCAGCGCCTCCTCGGCGTCCGTGCGGGCGGCGTCCGCCCGCCGCGCCGCCCCGAGCGCCTCCGCGAGCCGCTGCTCGGCCGTGCGGCGCTCCGCGGCGAGCGCCGCGCCGTCCGGGAGCCCGGTCTCGAGGCCGCGGACTTCAGCCGCCAGGGCGTTCCGGACCTCGCGGACTCGCTCCTGCGCCTCCCGCAGACGCTCGTACCCGAGCACGCGCGACAGGAACGCCGCGCGCTCGGTCTTGCCGAGCGCCGACATGACCGCGAGCTCCTTCTGCCCGGTGAAGTAGGTGTTGAAGAACTCGTCGTGCGTCATGCCCAGGGTACGCTCGAGCTTGTCGGTGACCGCCTTGAGGGAATTGGCGACGAGCTGCCCGTCCTGGTGGAGCGCCGCGGTCGAGAGGCCGCGTGTCACGCGGTACTCGTGAGCCCCGAGCCGGAATTCGAGGTCCACCTCGACGCCGGCGCGTCCCTTCGCGCCCAGCCGCCGGATCGAATCCTTGTCGCCGCGGACCGCCTGCGCGCCGTAAATCGCCCAGGCGATCGCCTCGAGGAGGGTCGTCTTGCCGGCTCCATTCGGCCCGAAGATGCCGGTGATACCGGGGCCGAACTCGAGCTCGGTGTGCTCGTGCTGCCGAAAGTTCACGAGGCGCAGCCGGTGCAGCTGCATCAGCCTTCACCCTCTCGGCCCACGCGTGCCACGTACTCCACGCCGAGCCGCACGAACTCGGCGCGATCGAGGTCGGCGTCGAGCGGCCGGTGCTCGAGGAACTCCTGCACCGTCTCGGGGAGCGTCTGCCGCCGGCCCGGTGCGCCTGCCACCTCGACGCGCTGGATTTCGGGCCGGCGCAGATCGAGCTGGAAGTGCAGCGCCCGCGCCTTGTAACCGCGGATCAGGGCATGGTCCAGGTCGCGTGCGCTGGCGCGCGACACGTCGAACACGAGCTGCCGGACGATCTGATGGTCGATCGCCGGCTTGGCACCCGCGACGGCGGCGGCGATCCGCTCGTCCAGCTCCCGCGGGGTGAGACCCTTGCCCTCGATCGGCGGGAGCTCGACGTGCCGCCGCACCGGCGCCACCGGCCGGAACGTCACGCGGGAGCCGGGAAGCTCGACCAGCAGATAGCCCTTGCCGCTCCGCCCCTGCTCCCCCTCATCGTGCAGTTGCCCCCACGGATTCGGAGTCACGTACTCCGTGCTCCCCGCGTACCACGCGTTGGGGGCCACCTGCTGCGCCACGTGATAATGGCCGAGGGCCACGTAGTCCCACTGCGCCGGCGCGAGATCGTGCTCATCGACCAGGGCGCCGCCGTACTCTGTCGTGCCGCGTCGCTCCCCGAGCCCGGGCAGCTGGCCGTGCACGACCAGCACGTTGAACGTCGTACCACGTTGCGGCCGGAGCGCCGGTCGCTCCGGCTGCACCACCGCTTGGTGCGGGGCGGCCAGGATCGAGCAGTCGAGCTTCGAGAACGTCAGATAACGCGCTTGATCGATCACGACATCCACGCCGAGCGCTTCGTACAAGCGGAGGATCGTGCCGGTCTCCACCGATCGGGGGGTGTCGTGCTCTCCCGCGATCATCACGATCGGCGCGTCCGGCAGTCCTGTGCGCAAGCGGTGCAGCTGCTGAAACAGAAACAGGATCGCGGGATTGGTCGGGCGGACGGAGTGGAAGATGTCGCCCGCGAACAGGATCAGATCGGGGCGCTGCTCCAGCAGATCGTCCACCGCCCGGCGGACCGCCTCGGCGACGTCCGCCTCGCGCTGGTTCCCGCCTCGCGGCGTCTGCCGGTCGAACTGGCGGAAACCGAGGTGCAGGTCGGCGAGGTGGGCGAGCTTCACCGCGTCACTTGGCTTCGGCGAGCTGCAGCGAGGTGTGCTGCGTCATCGCAATCGTCATCTCGCTCCCCTTCGGACGCGCCTGCCCGTGCATGTTCATCTTCATCTTCATCGTTCCGCCCATCGTCGTGCGCACCGGGACGCTGCGACTGAGCGAGAAGAGCTGCTCCCCGTTGAGACCGCCCGAGAGCTTCATGGTGACCTGCTGCCCTTGCTGCGTCAGCTCGATCGGCGCATCCGGAAAGCGGGTCTCGACAGCGAGCAGCACCGACGTGTCCGAGCCCACCACCTGGATCTCTCTGACCGTGTGCGTGGTCCGCGACTTGATCGGCTTGTCGGGGCTGAGCTGCTGGCCCAGCGGCAGCTCCTGCTCCGAGACCCACGAATCGCCGACGCCCACCGGCGCCTCCGGCAGCGGCAACGCCATCGCCTTGACGCTCGTACCCATCTGGTCGGTGATCGGCGAGGGCGCACCCGCGAGCCCGCTGAACGCGGCGCTCAGCACGTGCATACGGTCGTCGTAGACGACGATACTCTTCATCCCGCGCATGCGGTCGAGCGCCGGTTGCATCGCGCCCGCGCCCATCCCCGGGGCTTCGAGCGCCGTAGAGTCGAAGGTGACGGTCACGCCGGTACCGCCCTTCGTCGGGCCAGTCACCACCTGTGTGTAATACATGCGCATCGTGTACGCCTGCTCCGGCATGGGGCTCCTCGGGCCGCCGTCGACCCGCATGGTGCTCTGCTGCTCCAGCGCGTAGTGGTAGGCGGCCCCCGCCGGCGGATGGTAGCGCAGCGTGATCTTCGGCCCGCTCGCGCCGCGGCACGCCGTGAGCCCGACGAGCACCGTCGCGGCGAAACCGGGGAAGTGGGCAGCGGTCATCGAAGGCTCCTGGGGGTCAGTAGGGTTCATCCGAGATCGGGTTGAGTGGCGGCACGCTCTCGCGCGCCGGCGCCGGCGCGCCCGCGACGCGGCCGCCCAGCTGCTTCTTGAAGTGCGCGAACGCGTCCTGGGGCCTGGCCTGACGGGTGTGCGCGAGGGCGCGGCGCACGTCTTCCTCCCGCCGGTCGGCGATCAGGTCCTTCACTTGATTGGGCCGCACCCGCCGGTCGAGCTTCACGAGCTGGCGCACCACGGCGTCCTCGAAGGGCAGGTCCGTCGCGGGCGGGAACCGCTCCACCCCGTCCCGTCCCCTGAGCACGGTCGGCCGCGGGAAGCGCACGAAGATCGGTTGGGTGAAGTGCGGGTGACGCACCATCAGCTCGCCGATCGGCAGTGTGGCGAGCTTGATCTTGATGGCGGGTGAGAGCACCTGATAACCCGGCGTCGCCAGCTCATCCGCATCCATGCGGCCGAACACGATGGTTGCCGCGTTGCCGACCACGCGCCGGTGTACCTGCGAGCGGAATTGCTCGGCGCCGAACAGCACGAGACCAAGGTAACGCCCACGCTCCGAGATATCGAGCAGCATTTTCTTCACGTACGTCTCGGGTCCGTCGGCAGGCGCGTACTTGTTCAATTCGTCCACGAACACCGCCACGGCGTCCACCCCCAGGTCGCGGCGCTCGAGGTGCTCGCGCAGCTTCGACACCACGCGCGCGAACACCAGGTCCTGGCCGAGGGGATCGACGTTGGCCACGTCGACCACGTATACGGCTCGGTCCTCGAACCGGCCCCACGGCAAGTCGTTCGACGGCCCGTCGTCGGTCACCAGGCCCTTGCAGCGCGTGGAGATGTTCGACAGCCGGTTCCGGACCTTGCGGATCGTGGCGATGTGATGCGTGCGCCAGGAGTCGCCCCGCCCCGCAAGCTCGAGACCATCGAAAATCGAGCGAAACAGGCGCTCTAAGTTCGCGAACGTCACCACGCGATGCGCTCCGCCGAAGCCGTCGTCGAACTCCTTGTCCACCACGCGATCGGACAGGAAATCGATGAACGCATCGGCCTTGGCATCGATGTCGTCGCGGGTGAGCAGCACCTCGGCGTAGTCGAGCACCTCGCGCAGGCCCCAGACGAGCGGCTCCACGTCGCCCACCAGATCAGGGTGCGTCCGCAGCGTATTGAGGTTCACGCCGTCGGCCTTGAACGGGGCGTAGTAGCGCACCCGCTCGAACGGCTTCGCCTCGACGGCCAGCCGCTCGTAGCGCCGCCGGTCCTCGTCCGCGAGCGCGCCGGCCCGGTCCAGAAAACACAGGTCCGGACCCTTCACGTTGAAGCACACAGCCGCGATCCGCCCCTTGTGCGGCGGGAAGTGCTGGAAGATGGACCCGAGCAGGAACTCGACCGCGCTCGTCTTGGTGGCGAGCCCCGAGACGCCGGAGATGTTCAGGTGAGCCGCCTCCGGTCCGAGCAGGAAATCGGCGTCCAGGTAGACCGGCGCCTCCAGCCCGCCCGACGTGTAGAGCCCGACCGGGATCGCGGTGGGCTGGGCCCCGCCCAGGTACGCGTCCATGCGGAGCGCCTGCGCCACGTCGGTGTCGGTCGCCACGTGCACCCGACCGAGCGGCACCGGCTGGAGCGGCTCCTCGGGCTGCTGGCGCAGCACGGCCGCCGTCCACAGCCGGATCTCCTGCCGCACCGTCGGATGCTCCGCCGCGCGCGCCGGATCGCCCTCGGCCCCGACCACGTCATGCAGAGGCGTCGCGAGGTCCGAGTACGCGAACCCATCCGTCACCACGCCCCACACCACTCTTCCCCCTTCCCCATTCCCTGGCCCGTCTACTCTAACGATCGCCCCGATCCCGATGGTCGTTTCGTTCGCGGTCCAGAAATGGAACTGGTGCGGCGTCGCGGGCTTCTGCTCCGTGGCGACGACGCGACCGACGGGAGGGGGCTGGGGCGGGGCCTTGTCGATCACGTCCCGGTTCTCGGGAGCCGGGAGCCGGGAGCGGGGAGCAGATCGCGCGGGGCGCGTGCCCTCAAATAGGTCTCCACGTCATGGATAGGGTAAAGTAACCGATCCCAGCGCCGGTCGGGCGTCGACAGCGGCGCAGGACGCCGGCACCACCCCCGCCGCGCGGATCGCGTCGACCCACGAGCGCGGCACGGTCAGCGCGTCCGCAGGGCCCAACCCAGATAGGTGATGCTCAGATCGTCGGTGAGCAGGCGGCGCCCGCTGCCGTCGCTCGCGCGCGCCACGCCCTTCATCTCCTGCACGACCATGCCGTGGCGGGCGAGCCGCTCGGTGAGCTCCGCGGGGGTGACGAAGCGCGCGAACTCATGGAACCCTTCGGGCATGGTGTGCTGCACGTACTCTTCGTCCCACACGACCTGCAGGAACCCCGCGATCGTGCGATTGTGCGTCAGAAAGCCGAGGCCGCCGCCCGGCGCGAGCACCTCCGCGATGCCGGCGAGCGTGCCTTCCAGATCGTCGACATGCTCGAGGACATCGACCGCGAACACGAGATCGAAGGTCCCCTCGAGGCCGGCGCCACTCAAGTCTTCGGCGGTGCCGTGGCGGTAGTCGATGGCCAGCCCCGAGCGCTCGGCGTGCTCCCGCGCAGCCGCAAGCGATTTCTCCGACGGGTCGATGCCCGTCACCACGGCGCCCTCGGCGGCGAGCGTTTCGGCGAGGATGCCCCCGCCGCACCCCACGTCGAGGACGCGTTTGCCCCCGAACGCGCCCAACACGCGCCGGAAGTATTCGACCCGTAACGCGTTCAGCTCGTGCAGGCCGGCGAACGGCCCCGCGTCGCTCCACCACACCCCCGGGACGCGCTCTACGAGGCGCTCGTATTTCTCGGGCTCCGAGAGCCCGCCGAGGCGGGGGAGATGGTCGCTCATGGGGGACAAATCTATGGTGACCGGAAGGCTGGGGAGGTTGGGGGAGGCTATTTCCGGCCCAGGGCTTGGTAGAGCTGCCACGTGAGAAAACGGGCCCGGCTGGAGAGTCACAAAACCCCGATCAACCTCCACCAACCTCCTCCAACCTCCACAACCTCCGCCGCTCAGGCAGTCGCCTCCACGTTCGGGAAGGGCGGCACGTCGAGGAACCACAGACCCGCCAGACGCGAGTTCCTGTCCATCTCGACCAGCAGCCGGTCGGCGACGCGCACCACCTGGGCGACGCGCTGGCGCCCTACACGGACATGGAGCACGGACTCCGTCTCGTTCTTCTCGACCGTGAGCGCGGTGTCCACTTCGACCGCCGCGACCGCCGGCTGGGACTTGCGCCCCGGAAACACCACGCGTCCCTCTTTCGCCGACGTAGGCACCGCGAGGTCGTCGCGCGTCCGGATGTCGTCCGGCCAGGTCACGATATCCACGCCGCGCAGGCAGCCACCCGCGACGTCGATCACGACGAACGAGCCGTCCCCACCCTCCAAGTCCACCGTCCCGTTCAACCCTGTCGCCTTCCCCGCGCCCTTGCAGGCGACGGAGAGGATGTCGGTTTCCGGGTCCCAGTGATAGCTGACCTTGGGGAGCTTCCCCTCGAGCGGCTCGATCTGTGCTTCGAAATACATCGGGACCCGAGCCTTCCAGCCTCCGCGAAGGGCGGATAATATAGGCCGCACTTGTGGGGGGGGCTAGGACAATGGAGCGGCGGGACTTCATGGCGGCTGGCGCCGCCACCATTGCGGATTTCGGATTGCGGATTGCGGATTGGCCGCACCTGACGTCCGGACCGACGAATCCGCAATCCGCAATCGCCAATCCGCAATCGTCCCAGGACCCCTCCCTCTCCCCGGCCGTTTTCGCCCGCCGCCTCGAGCGCGCCCGGGCCGAGCTCACGGCCCGCAAGCTCGATTTTCTGATCGCGACGCCGGGCACCAACTATGCATACCTCACGGGCTACACCCCGGGGCGGAGCGAGCGGTTGATCGCGCTGGTTCTCCCGGTCGTGGGCGCGCCGGCGGTGGTCTGCCCGTCGTTCGAGGTCGAGCGCATCAAGCGCCACAGCATCATCACCGATCTGCACGGGTGGGACGAGCAGGACGACCCATACACGCTGGTCCGGGACGTCGTGCGCAGGCTCACGCCGGGATCGGGAAGGCGGACGATCGCCCTCGAGTCCTCCACGACGTACCAGACGTCGTTGCGACTCGCGGATGCTCTCCCGGGCTGGACGCTCGTGGATGCCGCGCCCGTAACGGAGCGCCTGCGGGTCATCAAGTCGCCCGAGGAGGTGGCGTTGATCCGGCGGGCGATCGCCATCACGCAGGACGCGATGGCCGCGACCTTCGCCCGGCTTTTGGTCGGTGCCACCGAGATGGATGTCGCCCAGATCTTGGCGCGGGAGATGCAGCAGCGCGGCGCGCCCGGCGGCGGGCTCGTCCAGTTCGGACCGTCGAGCGCGCTGCCCCACGGCGGCCCCGGAGGCCCGAAGCTCGGGCGCGAGACGGTTGTGCTGATCGACTGCGGCTGTACCGTGGGCGGCTATGAATCGGACATTACCCGCACCATCTGGTTCGGCGAGCGGCCGTCGGACGAGTTCAAGAAGGTGTTCAACGTAGTGCACGACGCCCAAAGCGCGGCGATGCGGCTCGGGCACGCTGGCACGCCGTGCCGCGATATGGATCGCGCCGCGCGCGCGCTGATCACGGCCGCCGGCTACGGGCCGTTCTTCACCCACCGGCTCGGCCACGGCCTGGGCATGGACGGCCACGAGCCCGAGTATCTGGTCGAAGGCAACGCGACGCCCCTCGAGCCCGGCATGGTCTTCACGATCGAGCCCGGGATCTATCAGCTTGGGAAATTCGGGGTGAGGATCGAGGATGACTGTGTGATGACGGAGAACGGAGTGGAGGTGCTCAGCCAACGGGCCTCGAAGCTCTAGGCTACCGAGATCCCCGGGCTGGCGCCCGGGGACCAGCGGAGGGACGTTAATCGCTGAGTTTTTTCGCGAACCCGATGATCCGATCGAGCGCTTTCTGGATGCTTTCCGAGGACGCCGCATACGACAACCTGACATAGCGGTCGTCGCCGAAGGCCGCGCCCGGCACCAGCGCCACGCCCGTGGTGGTGATCAGCCGGGTGCAGAATTCCGTCCCGCCGATCCCCCCGAAGGAATCCACCCGGAAAAAGAAATAGAAGGCACCGAGCGGCTCCACGAACTCGACGCCGGGCAGCTCCTGACGGAACCGCCCGACCACCACATCCCGGCGCTTCCGGAACTCCGCGACCATGCGGGCCACATCCGGTTCGACGCGGTCGTCACCGAGCGCCGCCGCTGCCGCGAGCTGGGCGGGATGGTTCGCTCCGGTGGTCGTGTGAGACTGCAGCGCCGCCATCGCCTTGGCCACCGGGCCGGGCGCGAGCGCCAGTCCGATCCGCCACCCCGTCATCGCGTACGCCTTGCTGACGCCATAAATGACCACGACGCGCTCGACCAGCTCGTCGGGGAGGTCGAGGAACGATGGCGCCGGTCCCGGTCCGTAATGAATACGGCGGTAGATCTCGTCCGCGATGATCCACACTTTGCGGTCCCGCGCCCACTGCGCGATCGCCTTGATTTCGGCGTGCGTGTACACGGCCCCCGTGGGATTGCACGGCGAGCAGAGGATCAGGCCCCGGGCGCCGGGAACCACGCGGTCCAGATCCCGCACGCTCACCTTCAGGCTCCACTCGGGCTCGCCCGCCACCAGCACCGGCCGGGCGCGTGACAGGTGCACGATCTGGGGATACGACACCCACGCCGGCGCCGGGATGGCCACGACATCGCCCGGGCCGAACAGCGTGAAGCAGACGTTGAAGAGCGACTGCTTCGAGCCGTTCGAGACCACGATGTTGTCGGCGTTGACGGGGCGGCCCCCGGAGCAGAGCGACAGGTGCTTGGCCGCCGCGGCGCGCAGCTCGAGGACCCCCTCGTTCGGCGCATAGTGCGTCTTACCCTCGCGGATCGCGCGCACTCCGGCATCGGCCGGGATGGCGGGCGTCGGGAAATCGGGCTCCCCCGCGCCCAGATCGATCACGTCCTCCCCGGCCGCCTTGCGGCGTTTCGCCTCCTGCGAGATGGCGATGGTCGCGGACGTCTCGAGGTGCTGCAGGTTGGGTGAGAGGCCGGACAATGGGCTCATGGGCGACAGGATAGCCAGGCTCGAAGAGGAGACGCAACCGGGCCGAGCAGTTGCCTTGTGGTCTCCCCGAAGGTAGCATCTCTCGCGACGGCTCGCCCTTTGACAATCGAGGATCGTGTGACGGTAGCGGACGCGAAGGCGGCGCTCGAGCGCGGGCGCCCGGTCGTGCTGGTTCGCCCGCCGGCGGTGGAGCAGGCACGGGACCTGTGGGAGCTGCTGGGCCCAGTAGCCCCGGGGCGCCCGGGGGTCGGTCCCGCCGTGCTCGTGATGTGTGCCGACGACGCCTGCGCGGCAGACTGGGCCGCGGCCGCGCCCCCCCGCACCGACCTACGCCTCCACGCCGTCACCGGTCTCGCCCGCACCGCCCGCATCCTCCTGGACGGCTCCGTGCAGATCCTCGCCGGCGCGGCGAAGGATCTCGCCGCCCTGGTCCAGCGGGCCGTGCTCAAGCTCGATGCCATCTCGACCCTGGTCGTGGCGTGGCCCGAAGCGCTGGTCGCGAGCGACCACGCGGCGGCGCTCGACACGCTGCTCGGCGAGGCGCGCGACGCCCGCCGCATCGTGCTGAGCTGGAACCCCGCCCTGCTCGGCGACTTTCTCGAGCGACACGCGCGTCGCGCCCTGATCGTCGGAACGCCGCCCCTGGGCGAGAGCGGCGCACCGCTTCCACCCGCCTGCCGGGCGCGCTACGCCATCGTTCCGTCGTGGCGTCGCTCCGTCGCCGTGCGGGATGCGCTCGACGCCCTGCAGGTGACAACCCCGCTCGTGTGGAGCGGCGGTCCGATTGCCCTGCCCACGGTGGCTCCGGGCGTGGTCCTGTGCACCGCCCTGCCGACCCGCGACGAACTCGGGGCGCTCGCCCGGGTAGCCGAGCCCGCGGTCTTCATCAACGCCGCCCAGCTGCCCTACCTCCGCTCCATCGCGACGCTCACGCCGCTCGCACTCCCGTCGGGCGCCGATCGCGCGCGTGATCGCGCCGAAACGCTGCGTGAGCGGGTGGCCCAGCTGCTCACGGCGGGCGACGTGGATGCGGAGCTGGCGCTCCTCGACCCACTGTTCGAGCGGTTCGATCCGGCCGAGGTCGCGGGGGCGTTACTCGCAATGCTGGGACAAGAGGGCAAGGGCGAGGGAGAAGCGGCCGCTCTGCCCCTCCGCTCTGCCCCGGAGCGGGTGAAGATCTTCGTCGGGGTCGGTAAGAAGGACCGCGCGAGCGCCAAGGATCTCGTCGGCGCTCTGATTCGCGAGGCGGGCGTCGCCAAGGGCGACATTGGGCGGATCGAGGTGCGCGAGACCTTCAGTCTGGTAGAAGTCGCGGCCGGGGCCGCCGAGCGAGCGGTGCGGGGCCTCGCAGGCGCTGCGATCCGCGGGCGGCGGGTGCCGGTCCGGCTCGACCGCGAGCGATAGAGCATCGGAACGCGGGGAAGCGGCGCGCGGTACAATGCCCGTGCCGACCCACGCCACTCGCGTCCAACCGTTCCTGCTCAGCGGCTACCACGGTGAGCCCACGCGCGGCAGCGTCACGATCCACGAGGTCGACCGTGACGCGCGTCTGCGCCGCGCGTTCACGGAACTGGCCAAGTGGTGGGGCGTCGCCCTGCTCACGGTGCTGATCCCCGTAGCGCACTTCGTCCTGGTGCCGTCGTTCGTGGCCTACGGCGCCTGGCAGTTCTTCCAGCGGCTCGGCACGGCCGAGCTGGTGAGCGACGCGCGCGGCACCTGCCCCGACTGCGGCGCCGAGCAGATGCTCGAGCTCGCGCCGCGCTGGCGCGCGCCGCAGCCGGTGACGTGCCGCCAGTGTCACCGCGGGCTGCGACTCTCGCTCCCATCCTGACGGTCGGCCTTCAGGGACGGACCCGGTCCGCCAGCCAGCGCAGGCTCTCCCCCACGTGCGCGTGCCAGTATTTCCAATCGTGCTTCCCCGGCCACTCTGCGTACGCGTGGGGGATGCCGAGACCGCTGAGCTCGGCGTGAAAGGCACGGGACTGGTCGGCCAGATGATCTTCCGTCCCGACGTCGATGAACAGGTCCGGCACGGGCTGGCCCGTCGCCTTGAGCCGGCGCGCCAGCCGCGCCGGCTCGCGCGCCTCCCACGACGCGATCGTGGGGCCGAACGCCGGCGCGATGGCCGGCCACATGCCGCCCCACCCGACACGCAGCGAGTCCACCGATGTCTGGGTGCGCAGGGGCAGTGCGAACGGGTGGGGTCCCGCGTACAGCGGCGCGAGCACCCCGGAGTGACTCGCCGCCGCCACGAATCGGTCGGGGTGCTCGAGCGCCAGGGTGACGGCGCCGTAGCCGCCCATGCTCAAGCCAGCGATGGCTCGATGGCGCCGGTCGGCGAGCGTGCGGTACGTCGAATCGACGTGCCGGACCAGATCGCGCGCGATGTAGTCCGCGTAGCGGGGGTCGGCCACGCAGAAGGTGGGGGCCGCCCGATCCGCGCCCGCGCCGCTCGCACATTCCTGGTATCCCCGCGCGACGGCCCAATTGGTGTACCAGCCGTCGTCGCCGTCCGGCATCACGAGGATCATTTCGGGCATCCCGCGTGCGACGAGCGAATCCGCGATCACGTCGATCCCCGCGAGCGACACCCAGTCGGATTCGTTTCCCGAGAAGCCGTGCAGGTAGTACACGACCGGAAAGCGTCGCCTGGGCTCGCTCGCGTAGGACGGCGGCAGGTAGACCACGTACTGCTTCTCGACGCCCAAGGCCGGCGCGAAGAACCGTTCCACGTGCACCGCACCGGGCGGGGCGGGGAGGAGGAGCGTCGCGACGCCGAGCGCCGCTGTGAAACGCCGACGGGCCGCCCAGCGGCGCGGCCCGTGAACAGACGACGGAAGACCGATCACGTCCTACTTCTTGTTCACGACTTGCTTCAACTGCTTGCCGGCACGGAACGCGGGAGCGATCGACGCCTTGATCTGAATCACGCTGCCCGTCTTGGGATTGCGGCCCATGCGCGCCGCGCGCTTCCGCGCTTCGAAGTTCCCGAAACCGGTGATCTGGACCTTGGCACCCTTCTTCAATTCGCCGGCGATGATCCCCTTGTCGTCGAACAGGGCTTCGATCGCCCGGCCTGCGTCAGCCTTGGACATCTTCGTCCGCATGGCCAGCGCCGCGGTCAGCTCGGCTTTGTTCACGCTGTCTCCTTGTGAGGGTCCAGGGCACTGAAAACCCTTGAAATTCCGCCGCTTTCGGCGGGGGGCAGCCGGAAAGCCGCATAAAACCGCCACAATATGGGGGTATCCCCCGGAAAACCGCAAGATTCAAGCACTTCCTTGACCGGGTCCCGACCCGAAACTACCCTTCCACCCCCATGTTCCACGGCACTCGCCCAGGCTGGATCGAGGTCATCGCTGGCGTGATGTTCTCCGGCAAGAGCGAGGAGCTGGTCCGCCGCGTGCGCCGAGCCGTCATCGCCAAGAAGCACGTGCAGGTCTTCAAATCGCACCTCGATGCCCGCTACGCCGGGCTCTACTCGGTGAGCACCCACGACGGAGGCATCGTCGAGGCGGAGCCGGTGGACTCCTCCGAGGGCGTGCTGCGCGCCCTGCGGCCCGCGACCGAGGTGGTCGCGGTCGACGAAGTGCAGTTCCTGGACGACGGCATCGTCGCGGCCGCGGGCGGGCTTGCCGACCGGGGCGTCCGGGTCGTGTTGGCGGGGATCGACATGGACTTCCGGGGCTTGCCCTTCGGGCCGATGCCCGTCCTGCTCGCGGTCGCTGAGATCGTCGACAAGCTCCAGGCGATCTGCGTAGTATGCGGCGGACCGGCGAGCCGCAACCAGCGGCTGGTGAACGGCACACCCGCCCTGTGGGAGAGTCCCACGATCCTGGTCGGAGGCCGGGAGACCTACGAGGCGCGGTGCCGGCACTGTCACAAAGTCCCGAGAGCGGATGAAGACCAGACGGCGCTACTTTGAACAGTGTTAAACGTCGCCCTGACCGGAAACATCGCCGCCGGCAAGTCGACCATCGTCGATCATTTTCAGCGCTGGGGTGCGACGATCATCGACGCGGACGCCCTGGCGCGCGACGCGCAGGCGCCTGGCGGCAAAGTGCTGGCGGCGATCGTGCGCCGCTTCGGCGCGGACGTCCAGGCGTCCGACGGGAGCCTGGACCGGGCGGCGCTGCGCGGCAAGGTGATGGGCGACCAGGCCGCGCTCGACGCCCTGAACCAGATCGTCCACCCCGCCGTCCGCCGCCGTCGCGACGAGCTGGTGCGCGAGGCTCGAGAGCGCGGCGACGTGCTCGTCGTCAACGACATCCCGCTCCTGTTCGAGGTGCTCGACCCCGCCGAGTTCGACGCCGTGGTGCTGGTGGACGCCGGAATTGCCCTGCGGCGCACGCGGCTCCTTGGCATGCGAGGCCTGTCGCGCGACGAAGCGGACCGCATGATCGCCGCGCAGATGCCCGCCGAGCGGAAGCGCGAGAAGAGCCACTTCGTGATCGAAAACGACGGGTCACTGCGGCAGCTCGAGCGACAGGCGCGCGGCGTGTTCGAGGAGTTGCGCCGCCGGGCGGCGGTAGCGGCCCTGGGCCGGCCGGCACGCGTGCTGCTGCTCGCCGCGACGGACGCGAGCGCGCATCCCGCGCTCACCGCAATCGCCGCCCGCTACACGGACGCGGGGCTCGCGGTCCGTCGCGTGACGGGCGACGGGGCGGCGATCGCGAAAGCGCTGAGGCGGTCGGAGCACCCCGACGCGATCGTCGCGACCGCCGCGGCGGGGCCGGAGGCCGAGCAGGCGTGGGCGCGCGCGGGCCGGCCAGGCGTCCTGGTGACCCTGTCGGACGATCCCGACCCGGTCGCGGTGCGGCTCGACCTGCGGCCCTGGGGCCACGAGCGGCTGCGCCTGGTCGAGCCCGGCGCGGCGGGCCTGGCCGTTCGCGTCGACCTGCTCCCATCTGCCAACCCGTTGGGTTGACAGAGGTTCGGCGCTCCGATAACCTTCGCCGCGACCTCACAGGCCCGCGAGCGAGCGACCCCGCATGGCGAACATTCCGGCCGACCTGCGCTACACCGAAGACCATGAGTACGTGAAGGCGGGCGGCGACGGCGCCGTCGTGCAGATCGGCATCACCGACTACGCGCAGGGTGAGCTGGGCGACGTGGTGTACGTGGACCTGCCCAAGGTCGGGGCGGTCTTCGGGCGGCGCGACGTGTTCGGCACCATCGAGGCGGTGAAAGCCGTGTCCGAGTTGTACGCGCCGGTGGCCGGGACCGTGACCGAGGTGAACGCGGCGCTCCAAGGCGACCCGGCGCTCGTGAATCGCGATCCGTACGGTGCCGGATGGATGATGAAGCTCCGCCTGAAGAACGCCGCGGAACTCGGCCAGTTGTTGAACAGTGAGGCGTACAAGAAACACATCGGGCAATAGCGTCGCCCGTCATGCTCACCCTCACCTTCCACGGACACGCCTGCTTCACGCTCGAAGCCGACGGCCGCCGAGTGATCATCGATCCGTTCCTCACAGGCAACCCCGCGGCCGACATCCCGGTGGCGCGCCTCCCGAAAGTCGACGCGGTGCTCCTCTCGCACGGACACGGGGACCACCTCGGAGACGCCATCCCCCTCGCGAAGCGCGATGGCGCCACGATCGTCGCGACGGCGGAGCTGGCCGGATTCTGCGGTCAACATGGGGCCGCGGTCCACGCGATGCATATCGGCGGCGCCCACCAGTTTCCGTTCGGCCGGGTGAAGCTCGTCCCCGCGTTCCACGGGGGCGCGGTGAACGGCGACGCGACGGGACAGTTCACGACCAATCCCTGCGGATTGGTGGTGACGATGGGGGGGAAGTCGGTGTACCATTGTGGAGATACGGGTCTGACGCTGGAAATGCAGCTCCTCGCGGACCGCGTGGACGCGATGCTGGTCCCGATCGGCGACAACTACACGATGGGCATCGAAGACGCGGTGCGCGCGGTGGAGTTCGTGCGCCCCCGGGCCGTGGTCCCGATGCACTACGACACGTTCGCCGTGATCAAGGCCGACCCGGAGCAGTTCAAGCAGCAGGTCGGAGACCGGGCCCGGGTGGTCGTCCTCGCGCCGGGGCAGACCCACACTCTTTCCTGACGGGATCGGGGTAGCCAGCCCATGCCGACGGTACGCGCTTCTCTCGCTCCTGCCGATCGCTTCGTGACCCGCCACGTGGGCCCGAGTCCCGATGAGACGCGGGGGATGTTGGCGACGCTGGGATACGACTCGCTTGACGCCTTCATCGCCGCCGTGGTGCCGGCGGACATCCGCCTGGAGCGCCCGCTGGCCTTGCCACCGGGGCGCACCGAGCGCGAGGTGCTCCAGGCACTGCGGGGGCTCGCGGCGCAGAACCAGCTGTACCGCTCGTACATCGGGATGGGGTACCACCATTCCTTCACGCCGCAGGTCATCCAGCGTAACATCGTCGAGAACCCGGGCTGGTACACCGCCTACACGCCGTACCAGCCCGAGGTCGCGCAGGGGCGGCTCGAGGCGCTGCTCAACTTCCAGACGATGGTCGCCGATCTCACCGGTCTGCCGATCGCCAACGCCTCCCTGCTCGATGAAGCCACCGCCGCCGCCGAAGCGATGAACCTGACCGAAGCCGTCGCGCGCGTGCCTGCCGACACGACGCCGATGTTCATGATCGCGGAAGGCTGTCACCCGCAGACCATCGCCGTCGTGCGGACGCGGGCCGAGGCGCGCGGCGTGCAGACCGTGGTCGTGGACCCGGCGAGCTTCGAGTTTCACCCCGGGGTGATCGGCGCACTGCTGCAGTATCCGACGACCGAGGGGAAGATCGAGGACTACCGGGCGTTCTGCGATCGCGCGCACGCCGCCGGCGCGCTCGTGACCGTGGCGACGGACCTGCTCGCCCTCACGCTGCTCGCGCCGCCCGGAGAGTGGGGCGCGGACATCGCGGTCGGCAACTCCCAGCGGTTCGGCGTGCCGATGGGCTACGGCGGCCCCCACGCGGCGTTCTTCGCGACGCGGGAGGCGCACAAGCGTCACGTCCCGGGGCGCATCATCGGGGTCTCCAAGGACGCTGCCGGCCGCCCCGCGCTCCGCATGGCGCTGCAGACCCGCGAGCAGCACATCCGCCGTGAAAAGGCCACCAGCAACATCTGCACCGCGCAGGTGCTCCTCGCCGTGATGGCGAGCATGTACGCCGTGTACCATGGGCCCGCGGGCCTGCGGCGCATCGCCGAGCGCGTGCACACGCTCGCCGTGCTGCTCGCCCAGGCCATCACGCGGCTCGGCTATCGCGTGGTGCATGCGGAGTTCTTCGACACGCTGTGCGTGGAGGTCGAGTCGTGGGCGCTCCCGCGCCTGCTGGACGCGGCTCGCGCGCGACGCATCAACCTGCGCGTCATCTCCCCGACGCGCGTCGGCCTCTCGCTCGACGAAGCCACGGCGCTCGGCGACCTGGCGGACCTGGTCACCGCATTCTCGCTCAACGAAGTGCTGCCGTTCATGGTGGAGGACCTCGGGGCGAAGGCCGACGCCGCGATCCCCGACGGGCTGCGCCGCGCGTCGTCCTACCTCACGCACCCGGTGTTCCACCGGTACCACTCCGAGACCGAGATGCTGCGCTACATCAAGCGGCTCGAGGCGCGTGACCTCTCGCTCACCTCGGCGATGATCCCGCTCGGCTCGTGCACCATGAAGCTCAACGCCACGACCGAGATGGTCCCGCTCTCGTGGCGCGAGTTCAACCGGCTGCACCCGTTCGCGCCGCGCGAACAAGCCACCGGGTACCGCACCCTGTTCCGCCAGCTCGAGGACATGCTGGCGGAGATCACGGGGTTCCCGAAGATCTCGTTGCAGCCGAACTCGGGCGCCCAGGGGGAGTTCACCGGGCTCCTCGTGATCCGGGCGTACCACCGCTCGCGCGGCGAAAGCCACCGCACGACCTGCTTGATCCCGACGTCGGCGCACGGCACGAACCCCGCCAGCGCCGTGATGGCCGGTCTGCGCGTCGTCCCCGTGCACGCGGACGCCCGCGGCAACATCGACGTGGACGACCTGCGCAGCAAAGCCGCCGAGTACAAGGACACGCTCGCGGCGCTGATGATCACGTATCCGTCGACGCACGGCGTGTTCGAAACGTCCATCCGTCAGATCTGCGAGCTCGTGCACGGCCACGGCGGGCAGGTGTACATGGACGGCGCGAACATGAACGCACAAGTGGGGCTGGTCCGTCCCGCCGACATCGGCGCCGACGTGTGCCATTTGAACCTGCACAAGACCTTCTGCATCCCCCACGGCGGCGGTGGCCCGGGCATGGGGCCGATCTGCGCGGCGGCGCACCTCGAGCCGTTCCTGCCCGATCACCCGGTGGTACCGCTGCGCCGGCAGCAGCCGTGCGGGACGGTGGCGGCGGCGCCCTGGGGCAGCGCCTGGATCCTCCCGGTCTCCTGGGCCTACATCGCGCTGATGGGGCGGGAGGGGCTCGTGGAGGCGACCAAGATGGCGATTCTCAACGCGAACTACGTCGCGCGCCGGCTCGCGGCGCACTACCCCCTCCTGTACACGGGGCAGCACGGCCTGGTCGCGCACGAGTGCATCATCGATTGCCGGCCCTTCAAGGCGTCCGCGGGGGTCGAAGTGGAAGACATCGCGAAGCGGATCATCGACTACGGCTTCCACCCGCCGACCGTCTCGTTCCCCGTCGCCGGGACCTTGATGATCGAGCCCACGGAGAGCGAGTCGAAAGAGGAGCTCGATCGCTTCTGCGACGCCCTGAGCGCGATCCGGCAGGAGATCCGTGAGATCGAGGACGGGAGCCAGCCGCGCGACAACAACCTGCTCAGCCACGCCCCGCACACGCTCGAGGACGTGATCGCCGATGCGTGGGACCGTCCCTACTCGCGCGAGCGCGCCGCCTTCCCGGCCATCTGGACGCGGTCGCACAAGGTGTGGCCGTCGGTCAGCCGCGTGGACGGGGCGTTCGGGGACCGGAACCTCGTGTGCGTCTGTCCGCCGATGGATGCGTATGCGCTCGCGGCTGATTGAAGCGGCGGTCGGGCGGTCGGGCGGTCGGGCGGACCGTGGGGTCCGGTGGCATCTGCGGATCGAGGCGCGGGGCCGAAGCGGCGCGGAGAACATGGCGCTCGACCACGCGCTCCTCGAAGCAGCCGATCGCACTGGTCGCGCGTTCCTGCGACTGTACCGCTTCGCGCCGCCGTGCCTCTCGTTCGGGCGCAACGAGCCGGCCCGCGAGCGGTATGACGCGGCCGCGATCGCGCGGCTCGGACTCGACGTCGTGCGACGCCCCACGGGCGGCCGGGCCGTGTGGCACGAGCATGAAGTCACCTACGCGGTGGCCGCCCCGCTCGCGACGTTCGGCGGCCTGCGCGCGGCGTACCACGCGATCCACGCGCGCCTGGCGGCGGCACTGCACACGCTCGGTGTCGCGGCCACGCTTGCACCCGACCGCCCGCGACCGCCAGGGAGTCCTGGCTCGTGCTTCGCGACGCCGGTCGGCGGCGAAGTGCTCATCGGGGGACGGAAGGTCGTGGGCTCGGCGCAGGTGCGCGAGGGGCACGCGTTCCTGCAGCACGGGTCGATTCTGCTGGACGGGTCGCAGGACGTGATTCGAGCCGTAAGCCGCAAGCCTCAAGGCGCAAGTGCGGCAACGACGCTTTCGGAGGAGTTGGGACGACGGGTGACGTGGGACGAAGTTGTCGAAGCAGTCGTGGGGGCGTGGGGCGATGATGTCATTCCTGCCGCCCCTTGCCGCCCTCTGCCGCCCTCTGCCGCCTTTTTTGCCGATCCCGCCTGGACCTGGCGCCGCTAGCGCGCCGGTGAAATCTTACGCGCCATGCCGACCGCCCGAACGCTCGATCGCCTGACGACCCGCGCCGCGCTCGCCGGCCTCGTGCTGCTCGCCGCCTGCGAGCGCCGGTCCGGCTGCGGCGGCGACTACTGCGGTACGCTCGTCATCGCCGCGGCGGGGGAGCCGGACATCCTGCTCCCCCCGGCCAGCGAGTTCGCCGTCACGCGCGACGTGACGGAGCAGTTGTTCCTGAAGCTGGCGGACCTCGGGCCGTCGGGAAACACGGTCGGGGACGAGGACTTCCAACCGCAGCTCGCCGAGCGGTGGGAATGGGATGCCCCGACGACGCTGGTGTTCCATCTCGATCCACGGGCGCGCTGGCAGGACGGCCCGGCCGTCACCGCCGCGGACGTGGCGTTCACATACGATGCGTACACCGACACGCTCGTCAACTCCTCGTTCCGCTCCTCGGTCCGCCAGATCGCGGCCGTCACCACGCGTGACTCGCTCACGGTCGTGTTCCGGTTCCGCCAGCGCTATCCCGAGATGTTCTACGATGCGGTGTACCACATGCGCATCCTCCCGGCGCATCTGCTGCGCGAGGTGCCGCGCGATCAGTGGCGCAGCACCGCGTTCGGGCGGGCGCCCGTGGGCGACGGGCCGTACCGCTTCGTCGCGTGGAAGGCCGGCGAGAGCATCGAGCTCGCCGCGGACTCGACCTTCTTCCTCGGGCGCCCCCACCTCCGACGCGTCATCTGGCGCTTCACGCCCGATCAGCAGGTGGCGGTGACCCAGCTGATCGCGGGGGACGCGGACGCGGTGGAAGTGCTCATCTCACCCGACAACGTGCAGCGGGCGCGCGCCGACACCCAGCTCGCGACCTATCCCTACCGGGGGTCCGCGTACGGCTACGTGGGATTCAACCTCGCCGCGGCCGGCGACACGACCAAGCCCCACCCGCTGTTCGGCGACCGGGAGCTCCGGCGGGCGCTCGTCATGGCCACGGACCGCGGGCGGCTGCTGCACAACGTGTTCGGCGATTTCGCCAAGGTGCCGCCAGGCCCGATGTCGCAACTCTGGTGGATCTGGGACCCGGACATCCGCGAGCTGCCCTACGACAGCGCGCAGGCGGCCCGCCACCTGACGCGCAGCGGCTGGATCGACTCCGACGGCGACGGCGTCCGCGATCGGGATGGCCGCCCCCTCGCGTTCCGGCTGCTCGTGCCGACGACCAGCGCCATCCGCCGCCAGTACGCGCGCCTGCTCCAGGAGCAGTTCCGGACTGTGGGCGTGGACGTCCAGCTCGACGAAGTCGACTTCAGCGTGTTCAACGAGCGCGCGCGCGCCGGCCGGTTCGATGCCTTGATCAACGTGTGGAACACCGATCCGACGCCCTCCTCGGGCTTTCCCCAGACCTGGACGCCGGCGGGGTTCGGGCGCTCCAACTACGGCCGCTACGACAATCCGACGGTCGACCTGCTCGTGGACCGGGCCGTCGCCTCGGCGGCGAACCGCGAGCAGGCGCGGCGCGCCTGGCGCGGGGCCATCGAGACCCTGAACCAGGACGCGCCGGCCGTGTTTCTGTTCGCCACGGAAAACGTCGCGGCCGTGCACAAGCGGATCGCGGACGTGAGGATCCGGCCGGATTCCTGGGCCGCCCTGCTCCGCACCTGGCGCATCCCCGCTGATCGGCTGACGGATCGAGACCGCGTGGAGCGTTAGGTGGCGGCGTGGCTGGTGCGGCGGCTCGCCGCGTCGATCGCCATCGTCTTCGCGGTCGCCACCATTACGTTCCTCGTCGTTCACATCGCCCACGGCACGCCCTGCGGTCCGTCGGAGGCGCGGCCGTTGGCTCCCGACGTGTGCGAGCGCCAGCGCGTCCGCTTTGGGTACGACCAGCCGCTGGGGGTTCAGTACGTGAAGTACCTCGCCGCCCTGTCGCGCGGCGACATGGGCGAATCGTTCGGGCTGCACCGTCCTGTCGGCGACGCACTCGCCGACGCGATCCCCAACACCTTCGCCCTGGCGCTCGCGGCCCTGCTGATCGACTTCGCCCTCGGCCTCGCGCTCGGGATTTATCAAGCCGCGCGGGCGCGCCGCTTGGGCGACATCGCGCTCGGGAACGTCGCCCTCTTCGTCAACTCGATGCCGGTGTTCTGGCTGGGGCTGGTGCTGCTGCTGGTGTTCGCACAGTGGCTCCGCTGGTTCCCGGTCGGCGGTATCCACAATCCCGTCCTCTGTCCCCGGCTCGACTCGCCGTACTGCCTGCTCGACTTTCTCTGGCACCTCACGCTCCCGGCCTTGACGCTCGGCCTCGTCGCGGCGGCCGGAACGGCGCGCTATCAGCGCGCGGCGATGCTCGAAGTCATCCGCCAGGACTACGTCCGCACCGCGCGCGCCAAGGGGCTGCGCGAGCGGCGCGTCCTCCTCGTGCACGCGCTCCGAAACGCGCTGCTCCCGTTCATCACGCTGTGCGGCCTCGCGTTTCCCTTCCTCTTGACCGGCGCCGTTCTGATCGAGACGGTGTTCGCGTGGCCAGGGATGGGCCGGCTCGCGGTGAGCGCGATCCTGCAGCGGGACTACCCGGTCGTGACGGGGGCGGCGCTGGTGACGAGCACGATGGTGGTGCTCGGCAGCCTGATCGCCGACGTGCTGTATGCGGTCGCGGACCCGCGCATCCGGGTGCGCGGCGCGTGAGCCTCTGGAACTGGCTCGCGCTGGGCGGCGCGGCCGTGGTGGCGCTCGCCGCCGTGGCGCAGATCCGCCGGCGGGTGACCGCCGCTGCCGCCGGGCGGCGGTTCTTCCGGCACCCGACTGCCGCCGCGGGATTGTTCGTGCTCGCGTTCGTCGTCTCGCTCGCGCTCGCCGCACCGCTCGTCGCGCCGTACCGCCCGTTCGTCCAAATCGACATCACGCGGCTCGCGAACCACGCGCCGTCGGCGCAATTTGTGCTCGGCACCGACCCGTACGCCCGAGACGTCTGGAGCCGGCTCGTGTTCGGAGCGCGGATTTCGCTCGGCATCGGGGCAATCGCGATGCTGGTCGCCGTGACCATCGGCGCGGGGGTCGGCGCCGTCGCCGGTTACTTCCGCCGCTGGGTGGACATGACGGTGATGCGGCTCGTCGACGTCGGCCTCGCAATGCCGCGCATCTTCGTGATGTTGATGGCGGTGGCGCTGTGGGAGCATATCGCGCTCCCGGTGCTCGTCTTGCTGATCGGGCTGACGGGCTGGTTCGGGACCAGCCGGCTGGTGCGCGCCGAGGTGCTGAGTCTGCGCGAGCGTGAATTCGTCGCCGCGGCGCGGGCGCTGGGGGCGGGGCCCGGCCGCGTCATCTTCCGTCACGTGCTCCCCAACGTCGCGGCGCCGATCATCGTCTCGGCGGCGCTCGGCATCGGCAACGTGATGCTGCTCGAGGCCGGGCTGTCGTTCCTGGGGATGGGCGTCCCGTCTCCCGCACCCAGCTGGGGCAACATGATCGCCGACGGCTGGCCCAAGATGGCGGTGGCGCCCTGGGCCGCGACGTTCCCCGGGCTGGCCATCTCGCTAGTGGTGATGGCGCTCAACGCGGTGGGCGACGCGCTGCGCGACGCGCTCGACCCGCGCAAGGAGACGCTGTGACGGAGCCCCTGCTCCGCGTGCGCGATCTCCAGACGTACTTCGTCACCGAGCACG
>Ga0193721_1000039_pt1 | contig 38563 bp, 39 predicted proteins | sample U2s2metaG_FD_145078 | JGI IMG/M metagenome (GOLD analysis project Ga0193721, IMG submission 145078) | Soil microbial communities from a riparian zone of the East river system, Colorado, United States - U2s2 | ecosystem: Environmental > Terrestrial > Soil > Riparian zone | place: USA: East River...
CCTCCAAATTCAGAATAAGCATTTTTATGCTTTTATTCAAGGATTTTCCTTCTTGATTTGTTTTCCTTTATTATTTAAAATTAAATCACTAGCATAGTCTTGATAAATTGCTTCTAAAAGAATTGGAGCTAGTGAGTCCACTTTTGAAAATCATAACAAAGGCTCAATTCTTATTCGTACCGTCAAACCTGTATTGTTTACTCAGCATTCTAACAACAAAAGATATCTCGTCGATGGAGCTAGCAAGTCGAGCTACTTTTATGACATCTCTAATATCTTTTGAACCTTCACACCAAACTTTTTCTGCAATGGAAAGAGCTATTAGTTTGTCAATGTTCTCTTTTTTAAGTCTGGTAACGGCAATTTTGGAGAATTCTTCAAAAGTATATTCCGGCATTTCCAGTACCACGAATCTGGATAAAAGAGGCTCAATTATTTTGTGACAAGAATTAGCGGTTGCAAATACCCAAGATGTCAGTTCCATTTGTCTTGTCTTCTTGATTTTAGTTTCAGAAATTATTCCTGTTTCCATCAAATGTAACAAAGATGTCTGGTCTGTAACACCCATTTTTTCTAGCTCATCTATTAATAGAAATCTGGGCTTTCTTTCAAACAGCTGATTTAATAGACCTGCTTTAGTGGTATTGCTTCCTACTACAAAATAAGAGGTCTTGTAATGCCTTATCATTTCTGTCAAGAACATTGTTTTAGCAGAACCGGGTGACCCTACCAACAAGACGTGAACTGGTCTCTTAGAGAGTATAGCCGTAAAATCAAACAAGTATTACATCGCATTTATTAATAGAAAGAATTTCATTTACCTGAACACAAAGCGATCCAAACTGGAGCTAAATTTGAATTTGAAAAAAGGAGAATTAAATGACCCAAAAATATTGCTGTCGACACATCTACTAGTCTGCGTCACAACCCATCTGAATATTCGATATTCGTTGATGACAAATCTGACTTGGAATATGTGATAACATTGATAAAACAGGCATATGAAAAAGCTAACTAATTTGTGTCGATTGATATCTTTTTACGCCATAATCTTTGCATACTAGCTACGATTGGATTGCTTGATATCGCGATAAATATTCTGCAAATATTCGCATTTCCTAAAATAGACCATTATAAATTAGTGCATTAGAGATTCTGTTCGATTAAGGGACATGCCTACGGCAACAGTTTATTTTAAGATTTGGATCTAACATTCGGGATATCATGTGAATAAGTCGCTACATAAAAGGGCAAGCCATTTGCATCAAAGCTATCTTTTATTCGAGTTACCTCAGAAACTTGACTTGCTTATCTCTTGTACGTCTTCATGACGCTAGACTAGAGTTCGGAGTAATATTTTATGACTAGATTTGCATATTCATTTTTTAGTATCGCATTACTACTTCAGGATCATGGACTTCAATTATGTTAGATTATTATTATACTAATAGGTATTGGATTTGCCCTGCCCTGAAGTTCATTCCAATTCAAGGTCACTCTATGTATTCCCATTTAGTAAAAAGGATTAGAGGGTTCCGCATAATAGCCTTAGTAATATTGATTGCGTCAGTCATGGATGCCGAATCCGTGAAACTTGAGTTATAGTAGAGGGATGGATAGCCAAAGGGGCCCCTACCTACCACAATTCAATGTTCCTTTACAAGAAACTCATTCTTAAAATTCTCTACCGTATCTATTACATCACTTATCAAATTAATATTTATATTATGTTTCTGCGCATAAACTCTAATATCCTTTTTCGAAGTGAACTCACCTAAATAATTTATAATTCCATCTAAGGTAAACTTCGCATTCCTTGGGAACTGTTTAGACACCTTTCGCATTAATTTAATAATTTTTGTATAAAGTATTTGCAAATCCTTATCAGAGTGAATCCTCTCATCTATATGAAGCGACAGAACATGAAACATAATATCTATCATATGCAAATACGTGAATTGATAATCGATTTGTAAGCTATACAATTCCTCAGAAACTAATTTTCTTCTTTGTTCAAGAGGAACTTTCTCATCCGTCAATCGTAACAATTCCTTTTGTTGGTCTTCAAGTAGTCGTTGTATTTTCCTTAAAGGTTTGTCCATAACATCAACAGTTTTTTCAATCTTTGTTAGTTGGTTGTTTATTAAATCAAAATCATTATTATCATCGTAAAATAATTTGTGAAAACCATTCGGTTTATTGTGTTCATCTCTAATTCTCTTATCTTCTATAAGATCATTAATTTTCTTTAGAGTAGTGACTTTTGAAGATCCATTCTTGCCCATGTATTTGACTACTTGATTTGTTGTACTTCCAGGATTTTGTTTGATAAATTTAATAATCTCAACTTCTCTCATGTCTTCTTCATATGGGACTCTTGATGTCAACATACTTCCATGCATGGATGTAAAGACCTAATATAAGGGTTAATTGTCAGGATTTGCTTTAGTCATACATCTGTCATTAGATCGCCCGGATTTAATACACGACATACCTTGAAGGGAGGGTGTTCTCGAACAGTATATTTTAGATCAAATGGCACCGAATGAATCGGAGTTCAATATGTATATAGTATGTTGACTAGGATTTAGTATACACGTGAAATTTCATGGAGAAGAGATCAAAAAAGAGTCTTAAAATAATGATAGTCGAAGATGATGAGGATAATCTGACCCTTTATAGTGATTACCTGTCAAAGAAGGGATACCACGTTATTGCTCGCTACACAAAAGCAAATGACATTAAGACGGATCTTGAAAGACACTCGCCAGACATCTATCTAATAAACCCGAAGTTACCAGGGAATAAAACTGGAACGGAAGTAGCGACCGAAATCTTGGATATATATCCGTCAGCACCGATACTATTCATTACTGCTGATAACCGTCAACCTGTGGAAATAAAAAAGAACCCTAAATTGCGCGATAAGAAAGTTGATGTACTACTAAAACCGGTAAAACTAGAGAAAATTGAGCATTCAATATTAAACTTGGTGAATAAATAAAACTAGGACCAACTGATCCAATAGCCTTCAGAAAAATTTATAAAATCCTAAGTTATTAAAAATTGCCGTTTGGGATTGAGTGATAATAATTCCAGGCCAAAACAGGAAATTATCGAACGTATCAAATCAATGGATTTCCTATGCATGAGTTGCAATAGTCCTACCCCTGTGTCTGCGTCAGTAATTGATCTTGAGCATTATGCTATTGGCTCCAATGCAACAGCATTTTTTATTTGTCCGAATTGCCTGCATAAATTCACAGTAAAAATTCAAGATGTAGGCAAAATCGGAAAATAAATAAGAGAATACTACCTGGAATCGTTCAAGCACTGATGGGTCATGGTGGATGTCAGCAGCCCCACCAGGTCAGATTGCTTTCTGGACTAAATATGACCAATAATAAATTAATGTACACAACAAATTATAAAATAATTTAAAACCGGTTTAAAGAATTGGCAAGTGTGAGTAACTACGACTTCTCACCAGTCCTAGGAACTGTTCCCTTCTTACGACTTAAATACACGTCTATTTATCTAGTGTATCATGGTATTAGGAGAATTAATTGAAGACGAAAGAGGCAAGATAACTGGCCATAGAGTTTTAGATGTCGAGGGACCTAAGATAGAAAGATCATTTACACTGGCTGGAAAATACAAATGAATAGAGGTCACAGAAATCGGAACATTCTGGACTGTAATGATACCAGGAGCAGAAGCAGAACCGATAATGTATGCAGAAGCACAGGGAGTAATTACAACTAAAGACGGCTAGGGAATGTCAACGTACATTGCGCAAGGGATAGGAAGATTTGCAATTGATAGGGGCAATACTGTTAAGATTTTATATGATTCTAATAGATAGAAAGCACTAGTGGGACTTCATAAATTTCATGAATATTTATAAACGTCTTTATGGCTGAGTTATTATAAAATGGCAGATTGTTCGGCTGGAGACTGTTCCTGTGAATGTCCCCGCGGCGGCTGTGGCTGCATTGCGAGTTCGGAGGATCCTTCTGACTGTTCTTGCCATTGTTACCATAGCAGATTTGCCATAGTAAAAGGACGAAAGATTCTATTTAAGACATTCAAGCCTAGAATTAAAGTAACCTCTCAAACCAAGTTTAATATTTGCACTCACGATCTTCCAATAAGAGAACTTGCACAAATTTTGGATAAATATCTTCCAAATGAGATAGTTGTTCCTGCAAATATTGCTACTAATAGAGTGACAATTAGTTTAAAGAATAAGACGCTCAGACAAATAATAAATGGCTCAAGTTTAGCCCTCAAGAGTTAGTTCACATTACCAGTTAGTCTTTTTTTATACGATTAAAAGTATTCTAAAGGAAAACCCAGTAAAAGCATCATAAAATATTGGAAGGATAAAGGAGGATGAATGTTTAAAAAGAGAAAAATGGTATAGCCCTCCAAAAATACAGTAGAATAAGAGATATTCAACGCAAACAACTTCATGTTTGCCAGCATGGAGGCCTGAAAAACAACGATGCAACACACAAGAGATAATGCAATAGAATTTTCGCGGTTAAATGCAAATTTCGCAAAGACGTTTGAAAACGTAGCAAGGGACAATTTAAGAGATTATCAAAGAAGGTAAGCACTTTTTAGAATACAAATAATTTATTCATTTTTCTTTTTATCTTAAACTGTTTTATTACTTATTGTCGTGGTTAATTGATAATGAATTCAATCTTACAGCAAAGGACAAACATGCACTTAAGTCGCTTTCAGGAGATCTACGTGATATGTTCTCAATGAAAAAGGTGGAATATCGATTGGAAAATCCTCCAGAATATACAAAAATCTTTGATGCTACATTCTTTAAAACTGTAGACGGAAATTATCTCGACGAGATGCTTAACTGGGTTGAAGACTTCAGGAAACGGGTGGATGACGAGGAAAGCAAGCAGTCAGAAGAGGAATTAGACTCAGAAACAAACGAACTTATTCATGCCGGATGGATCACAGAACAAAACGAAAACGAACGACTAAAAACCTAGAAAATTATTCCAATCGGCTACTAAAAGTATTTTATATTTTGTTGTCAATAAATTAACAACGTAAATCCCTTCTACGTTCGCTGGTGGGGTACCATCCGTGTCGGGCTTCATGGCTGGATGCTCAAACCCACCAGTGTTCTGTTTGCTATAAGATATAACTAACTGGTAATTTTATCTAAATGTTTTTTACAGTAATATTCCACTAGGTTCATTCCATCCATTTTAAATTGAAGTTTGTATTCTGGTAAGTTTTGGCATATATGACACAAGCCAATTTTATATTTACGTTGTATTATTTTTAACCTCTCCCTTAGTTGTGGAGGAGTATAAAATTCTTTTAGGTCCTAAGATATTAATGCCAAATGAACCAAGGCCACAGGAACTACGAAAATTACCGTACCTGTCCTACCTGTCACGCTGAATTTCTTATTTATGAAATGCCAAAAGAAGAGGAAATTAAAGACGCTGTCGAAACTATAGACAATCCATTCGAATCAGGTTCTTTTCAAATTGAATCTATTCCTAAACGTACTAGTAAGACTATATCAAAACGTAGACGAAATAAAATTAAACTAGATGATGATCCCGAAATAAATGATCTTCTAAGAATTTACGGGATAGAGTAAAGGGTATTGAAATAATTCTTAAATGAAAAAGATTGATTATTATAATCTCTTCTTTCACGTTGGGAAATCCCAGGGTTCAATTTTTGGCACATGTGCAGCCTTTCAATCTTTATATGAAATGTTGCTATATGAAGTCTATATGAACGAAATAATAGATTGGGACAAGATCATAAAAAAGGAAGCAAGGGGACTGGATGACTACGATTTGGGTGAGGTCCAAGACTTAAATGAAGAATTTGTAGTAACAAAAAGAGGAGTTGTAGATAAAGATAAGTTTTATCTACCTAGAAGCAAAGCTGTAAAGTTCGACGGAGATAAAGTCTGGTTCAGTGTTACTAAAGATGAGGCCAAGGCATACAAGCATGACTAGTCCATAAAATTACAATATCAGAATTTCTAATAGCGTTCCGTATGAATATTCAGTCGTATCCCGAAGCGTTCGGATCAGTAGTTTTATGTAATTATTTCTTATTGCAGAAAGCAAGATAAATCGAAGTGTTTTTATTTTACTGAATTGTCATTTCCTCTTATTTGTTTGATACATATTTTCTATTGTTACCTTAAAATAATCTATAGCAGGAACAACTAAACCATTGAATGCAAAAAATATTGTATCTCTTCCTTGTCCACACCCTAAATCTAATATTCTCTTAACATCATATTTCTTAAAGTCGCTATAACACTTTTGAGCAAAATCGCTGGGGTTTTCCCCAAAGAATGCTGAATCATTAGAATAAACCTTATCCCAAATTTTGCTCACAAGAATAGTAGTAATACATAGCTATTAAATTTAGTTTTTTCGCAACTTTCGAAGCTTATTTTTATTACCATATAAAGACGCTGAACAGATTAATAGTTTATTAGGCATTCATAGTAATTAAACTTCATACATATGTAGATTAGTTCCCCAAGGATTATCTATTAGAATATGCCAATTGCCATCCGACTGGCGACGCAATACATCTGTAGCTTTCCCAGTAATAGTAACTGCTTTACCGTCAGGTCCAGTGCCGTTAAATGACCATTCAGTATTTACAAGAGCGATATCGCTAGTCTCAATCACTCCATCCACTTTTGATTGTATTTTACCATTCATATTGATAAAACTCTGTAGAGTCTGACGAATATTTTCTGTGCCTTTTATGATTTCTCCTTCTTGTGAAACAAAACATGCATCAATTTCATACATGTTTATCAAGGAACTGGTATCCCCAGCATTGAACTTTTCCACATATGAGATGAGAAATTCTTTAGGTGTCATTATTTTCTATCTTTTAATATCTCTGAGACTTGATATTAATGAATTTCCAGCAGCAGCAGCATTCTTCCAAACTGCAATTAGGACATTCTTTAGCTGAAGTGTTAATCTTACATTCATTTAGTGTGCAATTGCAATCTGAACACTTGATAGTCAATTGGTCACCTGAATTCAATGCCTTTCGTCTTTAGATACATTTCGATGTTATAGGATGTAAAGGTTAAATATCATTTAACAGGACCCCACTACATGCACTGTCCGAATCCCACCGAACCCGATATAAAATTTATAATATTCTAGTTATAGAGATCTAAAATTTATAGATATTGATTTTTCATCGGTTTAGGCGTTAAATGATACCAATTCTGATATCTTGTTGAATTACCTACTATGTTAATTTTAAATGGAATTCAAATTTTATTTAGGCATTGATGGTAATGTACTGTTATCCTTCCGCATAATACTTACATTAGCTAGGTGGAGTTGATATTGTCGATAGAAATGTATTTAATATCTTACCGATCTCTTCCGGATATTGATCCATTACTGCATGACCAGCATCTTTGATCTGTACAAGCCAGGCTCCTGGAATCTTTTCTACTATCTTTAAGGAATTAACATGCGGTTGGTATTGATTATCATCAGTTCCAGTTATGACCAACGTGGGTTTAGCCAATTTCGCAAGCTCATCACAAGTACCACTCCAGTTTGGATTGTCCTCCCAATGCTTTCCTACGTTATTCTGATTATTCGCTACCTCAGGAGGCAAACCAGGCTTCAGTTGTTGTAATGAAGTAATGTTTTCTGGAATGTTAACAGATTCAGGATGCAGTCTTATCCATCCTTCTCCTAATGAAGCAGATACAAGCGCTTTCATCTCCCCCTGTGAAATAGAAACATTATTTAGAGATTTGCTTACCACGTCGGATTGCAATTTTATAAACTCAGGTGGTTTGGGTGTATGATCTTTTCCGCCACATGATGAACCAACAAGTACGAGGCTGTTAACCTTATCTGGATACGTGATTGTAAGCTGCTGGGCTAAATATGATCCAAGAGAATATCCCATAACATCTGCTTTTGGTATTTTCAGAGCGTCAAGTAAACCAGCTGAATCGTTTGCTAGTTGCTGATAAGTGTATGGTTTGGAACCGATTGTAGTATTTGCAATTCCACGTTGATCAAACACAATCACTGTATGATTTGAAGAAAGACCTTTTAGAAAGGCTGGGTCCCAGGCGTTCATATTATCGGATGCACCATTAAAAAGTAAAATCGGTTCACCTTTACCTAACATCTTGTATCCAATATCAATATCTCCTACGTGAACTTTCTTTGCTGGTATGTTCAGTAAGTCTGTATTAGATATAGTTTGATTTGTTTGACCATAAACAAGTGGCGTATAAATTACTATTATAGAAGTGGAAATAATAAACACAAACAAGATGACGGATAATACTCCCTTTGATTTTTTTGTGTAATTCACCTGCTAATTCATTTATACACGTCATTAACTTATTATTAGAGTTTGGGGTAGGCATTAGAATTTTTAATGCTATGATATAATACCAAATCTGAGGTCAAATCCCATATTGGATTACATACACTAGTGTATTGCATCCCACCGAACCCGATTCACTAGTGTCTTAAATTTAGTAGCATTATTATTAGATTGACAATATGATACGATAGTGGTTGGAAAGACTCCTTCCCATATTATTGAACTTGAGATTTTAATTTTGGTGCCTCTAGGATTTCATTCTAAATTCATCAGTTAAAATCAAATGATTTTACATTAAAGCTTACTAAATCATGAAAGGTAACGACCTCCGATGCGTCGATGTTTTCATACTATTTCTCATTCAAACTTTTAATTGAAAAATAGAATAAGCTAACGAAATTCTTTATATTGTTGACGTTTTAACCTACGTTATGAAGAACAAATTCAAGACAATAATCCTTGCTGGAGTTCTTGCAGTTCTCTGTAGTTCGATGTACTATACTACAATGTCAACAGCAAGTGCACAGTTGAATTATTCCATTAAAGTTGCAAAATCTTCAGAAGGTAATTTTACCATTATAAATGGAGCAAGTTACGTGGGTCCATCCTTTGATACTACATATACAATGACGGGTACAGCTCCTAACTTTACCAAAGCTAGGGATACATTGATTACCTCAATAATTGATGATTTTGATAAATCACCTACGATAGGATACATAAAAATGAACAATACCAATAATCAAAGTACTGGAAACAGCTCGGAGCTTGCAAATCCATTTGTGAGTCAAGATCAAATTAATCAAAAAATAAAATCAGTTCTTACTTATGCTCTAGACAAGATAGAGCACCCTGTTGGTATTACACCCAATGTAAGTGATTCTAGGGAAATCAAATGTAAATTTGGGAATGTTCTAAATGACTTTTGGTGTGACATTCCAACCTTTGCAATCAAATAGGTACTCAATCCTACAAAGCCGCTGAAAAAGGATTTAACCTCTTAAAGATGCATAACGAGATTGGAGAGCTTCTACAAACTCCGATGACAGAGTCAAGAATACAATAAAGTAAAAATCGTGACAGGCATTAGTATTAACTTAATCATTCTTCTATGTTAGTATCTTGTTTATCCTCAAGGTTCGGAACCAAGTAGAAAACTTTAAAGCTAGGTAGGTTGTCTTATCATTAATACGAGTTCATTCATTGAACCATTAGTGCTACTAGAACCACCGAACCCGAATAAAATTTATATGTTTTTGACATATTTATTGTAAATATTATATACAATGAAATTGTGGTGAATGTTACCTAAATATGAAATTTTTATTTCAGTCACAATAATCATTTCTCCTCATATGTTACCAAATTTGAATATACAGAACTATTTTTCAATCTCAATTAGGGTAAAGCGGAATTTCGTTTTGTTCTAGATTATTGTGTCAATATGTTAAAATAGAAGATTTATTCCATTATTAATATGAAATACAGAAGCAGAACAGAAATAGTCTCAATGATCCTAGAAGCAGCAAATGGTGGCGCAACTAAAACAAGAATCATGTACAAAGCCTTCCTCAGCTATGCTCAATTAAAGGAATATCTTTCTGTACTTATTGAAAATAATTTATTGGAATATTTAGAAGGTTCACAAAGCTACAAGACTACCGAAAAAGGATTCAACCTTTTAAAGATGCATAACGAAATTGGAGAGCTCCTACAAACTCCTATAACAGAGTCAAGAATACAATAAAATAAGAAACAGTGGCTTCCAAAATATAGAGTGCTAGCATTATCAGTGCCATCGAACCCAAATTATTGTTACCAAACTTAGTAAATAGATGCTAGCAATCATATTACTCTCAGGCGAAAACGGTGAAGATTGCTGCAAAAAAAGTAATAATTATTAAGCAAAATAAGAAATTGTCAAAATTTAGCTCGTATTATTTCATATACATGATGAATATGTTTGAATGATTTCATCCTTTCACTTTTTGGAATATATAATTTATTAGTATCAAATTTATCCTTAACTAACTTATTAACTTCCTCTGAAATAATGATTTGGTTTTTATTCGCATAACCCTCAAGTCTACTACAAAAGTTAACATTCTTTCCCATTGCTGTAATTTGTACTCTTGAAGGGGAATCCCAATAACCAAAAATAACATCTCCTACATGAATGGCGCATTTTAAATCAATGTTAGTATATGGTTTAAAACCAAAATAATTATTCCATAGTTCAAGATGCCTATTTTTTATATCATCAAATATTTTTCTTAATTCAATGGCAGCCAGAATTGTTCTATTAGGAACGTCATCAAATTTTATATCTTTAATACCAAAGTAAGCAAAAATTCCATCGCCTATAAATTTGTCCAAAATTCCATTATTGTTGCTGATTATTTGTGATGCTGCATAATAGTATTCTTTTAAAAAAAGTAAAAGTTCTTCCTTTCTTCTCCCTATGGCAAGCTCATTAGTAAGGTCTGAGAAATTACTAATATCCCAAAATACAATGATCAGTCTATTGACTTCAATTCCATAGGAACGAAATGATTTTAGTTCATTAAATATATATGGATCAAAAAATAAACCAAGTTTTTCTTTATTATAAGTATCATCTACGTCTATTATTTTTTCATTAGACATCGTCTAATTTAATCTCCAATTTTTTAATCTCTTCCATCTAATTGATTTAACAAATACTGATGTCGAATATCGAATCTATTACTAAGACATACTAGTCTTTCAGTATTACTCATCTCACTATACTTTTGAACAAATATAGATATACTGTTATGTTCTTTCAGATCTTTCATAGTATGTTCTTTACAAATATAGTCAATTTGTGAATAGTCATAATTAAACGTCAATTCTTTCGATTGTCCTGGGCTTATTTGTAGTTGTTCTACGATTTCAACTTTTGAAAGATCTTCTACCAGCCCAAAAAAATATAAATTATGAAAATCCTTACTTACATTTATCCATTTAACATTATCTCCCTTTTGTATTTTAACAACCTTTGGAATAAAATTTCTTATTTTTTCGTATGGTATAAATTCTGGAATGATAACCGAATGATTCATACTAATACTATAATATTTATTTAATAATAAAATTTTAGTTTCTTTTAAAAAAGTGCAATTGAATGAAATGAAACGAAAGATATTTTACTTTTTCTAACATTACAAGAATTTCAATTATCGTGTTCTTTCTTATAATTTAGTAAAAAATGTACTGGTTTCATGACCTGGATAATTCGATTATATTATTACTATTTTTACATGAGTTTAATTATTTTCATTAATAAAAAGTGGGTTCCAAAATTAGAATGATAGCGTTATCGGTTCCACCGAACCCGACGTAATCTTTACCATTACTAGTAACATACTGATACATTATTGAGTGGAGACTTTTTTTGTTTGTTTCATATACAGATAGGAAATTTTAGGATTTTTTTGAAATTAGAGGACTTCAGCTAATGAGTTCGAATCCCATTCTCCTTGAATCTAAGTAATTTTGGAGCTGACAGAGATAATTATTCTGTGTAGTTTATAATGAACATTCTTTCTAGATAGTTAGAGAAGTAATTGTTAGAAAAGACATTGAAAAGTATTGAGCCCTTTACATCAAGCGCAGAAAAGAATTCGAGATTCTGTATAGGGTGCGGAGAACCTGCAACCATGTTAGTCAAATACAGTACTGAAGGAGCAATAATAATAGAGAAGTATTGTGATAGATGCGCTAAAGCAATTGAAGATAGTTCGGCTAATTGATGCCAAATATATTTAGTCACAAACAGCAAAATAGAGCAACAAATATGTTAGATAGAAGGCAATTTGTCGATAAGATGCTTAGATTCCTCAAAGACGGTAGGGTAAATGCAATTGCCAGGAGGATAGATTATAATTATTTCAATTATTGTTCTACCTGCGAATTGAAATATCCAAAAGAAATTCTGCGCTGTAAAGACTGCAGACAAAAAATTAGGGTTAAACCATGGCATCGTTCCAAAATATTGGATTCCAAAAGAATCTAATTATTTCTGAGAATATTGATGTTCTCTGCTAGCGAGCCGGCATAAGGGTTATAAAATTAGAGCGCTAGCGTTATCAGTTCCACCGAACCCGAATATTATTGATACCATATTTAGTAAATTGACACATGGTTTAAAATTTAATCATTGAAATATTAATTACAAATATAGCTAACTTTTACCACTACTCAACCACAGAGCTTTAAGTAGTTTGTAATTCTTCAACTATTATGTCAGTCAAGACCTTTTTATCCATCCCTTAACAATGTTGCTCAATTGTTTAATATTGGATCATTAATCCTCAAGTATTCTCGACAAAGGAGACAGGATATGGCTCCAGCTTAGAAGAATAGCTGACAAATGGTGGAATTGGTATGTATCGTTGCCAAATTCCGAAAGTCCCAGCGGTAGAGATGAACCTAATTACCCCGAATCTGGTCAAACAGACAAAAATGTTTTGATTTAACCCACGCACAGGGTGGGAATCATGAAAGGATTTGCATTATCCCTGCTGGTAAGGCGGTTTATACGTGTTCTCATAAATTGGTATAACATAGAAGCAAATAATTATTTTAGTAAAGAGGCCTAACATGCTGAATGCAATGTAGTTAGATTTAAGAACTCGGAAAACACTTTGGCTATTAAATACCATGTCACATGGAATGGTCAATTTCGTTTTTGGCAATTTGAATCCTTGTGGCGGTGGAGAACGACTTACACTTGTAACAATGAAGGCCATGTCGGATATGGGAATAAACTCTTTCGATCTTACTACTTTCTATAGACCTAATATATCTAGGTTGGATCAAATCTTTGGAAAGGAGCTTTCATCTGTTATGAGAAGAATTAACAAAATTCAAGTAATAGATATGCTGGAATACCTGGAGAAATCAAACTTAGCATTCAAAGATCTGTCAAAAAGATATGCTGTTACAATAAATACACACGGCGATAAAGTTCCATATTTTGATCCCAGTATTTCAAAAGATAACTCTATTGTATATTGCCACTTCCCTAGTGCAAAGGACTACATTGAAAGGGAAAATTTAGAATACCTGGAAAAAGAACTCAATATAAAACTAACAAATAAGATTGGAGCATATAAGGATTATAGTGAGACAGGTCCGCCAAATCCTTTTAACAAAGGATACAGTGAAAGAAAAAGTCAGATATTCAGGTTACTAAAGCGTTCCTATAATAGTCTGATGAAAAAATCCACCGTCCTTACAAATTCTAAATTTAGCCGTACGGCAATATTGGAATCATTCGAATCCACTGACGTCCAAGTGCTTAGTCCACCCGTGGATGTTGAAGCCTTCCGTAGTCACAGTTTGAAATCCGATGAAAGGCAGGACATTATACTTGTAATAAGTAGGATCGATCCTGATAAGTATATCGAAAAAGCACTACATCTAGCCAGAATTTTAAAGAAAAGGGCTATAGGGAAACGAATGATTATCATTGGCACTCTGGTGCAACGAAATTTGACGTATTTCTATAAGCTTCAAAAGATTGCCCGAGACTTAGAGATAAAAGACTATGTCGCTTTTCAGACCAATATCGGATTAGAAAGCCTTTTCATAATTATGCGGAAGGCCAAAGTGTATTTTCACCCCATGGTGGGAGAGCATTTCGGAATATCAATAGCAGAGTCAATGGCGGCTGGTTTGGTTCCAGTCGTTCCCACTATAGGTGGGCCAACTGAATTTGTTCCACGAAGATTTCAGTTTGATTCGTTGGACGAAGCAGCATGTATAGTCTCATCGGCTTTCAACCTATCGGCCACAGAAAGAAGACAAATAAGTGACTCGGTTCTTAAGTTCTCATCTTCAAACTACATACACAACTTCCAAAAATTATTTGAAGACAGATTCAACTGAAAGAGAATTAACAGAACCCGCATACATGCAGGGTCCGAATCCCACCGAACCTTCACTATTTGCGTTTTAGAATGGATTCCGGTAAATACGGGTGGCTAAATAGTGTCAATTCTGTCCCTCATTCCACCGAACCCGTTAACTATTCGGGTTCTTATACTTCCAGAGATACAGAAGTTATAGACAGTGAATCAGGAGGAAATGGATAATGACTATGAAGTTGTCAACAACATTAGTTCATCTGAAAACTGTATCTAATCCCGTAAATGTTTGCTTGATAAGTGAGTTTTACGAGTATTTGAAAGAGATAGGAACATCGGAAAACTACCAAAACCAGAATCTCAAGCAAATAATTAATTTTGCAAGACACTTAGGAGCGGAAAAAACGTTTTACGACATTAGGACTAAAGATGAAATCGTTTCCTTCTTAAATACCAAGACAAAGGACAGTGATTCAGATCCTGATAAAAAATGGATAACTACATGGAATGACTATCTATGGAGAATTAAATACTTCTTCAGATGGTAATTATATTGGATTTTTTAAAGAATTCGCATTGAATCCGAACTCCCTTTTTATAAACAAAACACCTATTGTAATAACAGCGGTAGATCATTATGAACTATAGTAAATTCCGGAAACCATTCCTCAAAGCTTACAGGACGACAAATATGTTACTCATGTTGATGCTGAGAAATTGAACCTTAAGATTCCGCACTCCTTCCTTTGGGGTGTTGCTACATCATCATACCAAGTCGAAGGGGGAATTATCAACAATGATTGGGACTATTTTACAAGAAACGAAGGCATAAGAAATAGGATATCCTTTCTAACGAAGCAAAATAGGTTTTACAAGGGGGCAAGGGAAGTTACCTTAGAACCTGCTGGATATGCTGTGAGAATGTGGGAGCCAGAGTTCTATTTAAGGGATTTTGATAATGCATCTGCTCTTGGAATGAACGCATTTAGGATTAGCATAGAATGGGCTAGAATTCAACCTAAGAGGAATGTATGGAATGAGTATGCAATAGATCATTACAAAAAAATGATGAGTTCAATGCGAGAAAGGAATCTCAATCCTGTAGTAACATTAAATCATTCAACTCTCCCTTTATGGATATCTACACCTCCAACACATTTCAAAGGGAAAAAGTTTCAGAAATTCATGCCCCACCCTATTAGAGATCTACCTTTAGGAGATCCTAAAGATTTGGATCCATACTGGGAGTCTATGCGAGGATGGGAGAACATCGAAACTGTTAATATGTTTGCTAAATTTGTTGAAAGGGTCGTTACCGAACTGAAAGACCAAGTAGACTATTGGATAACCGTAAACGAACCTGTAGCTACTATAATAGGTGGTGGCTATTTGGCTGGTATTTTCCCACCGGGTTTCTTTTTAGATGGTAAAAGAGCTAGCAATGCAATGCATAACCTAATAGAAGCTCATGTTAAGGCATATGATATCATCTCCAGTCTCGATGATATGGATGCGGACGGAGATGGTATTTCAAAGCAAGCAGGTTTCTCTCATCTAATGGTGGCTGTCAAACCGGTGACTCGTAAGAGGATCATAGTCAGGGGAATAAATAATATGGAGGCAGCAAGAAGGTTTTCTTATTTTATTAATGACTACTTTATCAACGCTGTTACTAAAGGCGAAGAGGACATAAATTACCTGAAGACTATGCAAATACATGATAACAATTCCAAAGACTTTCTTATTCATGATAAATGGAAAAATAAGACTGATTTCATAGGATTGAACTACTATCGTAGTGCGTTTGTTTATCGTAGTATGATTGCATCAATGTCGACAGCTCGATTTATCGGAGGTGTTCCGATAAATGATCATAGCAATCATAAACAGTCACATGGTATTCTAAGTGATTTGGGTTGGGAAATTTATCCACAAGGATTGTATGATTTTATAATGGAAATACATAATAAATGGAGCATGCCCATTTTTGTGACCGAAAATGGCATAGCGGACAAAGATGATAAGCTTCGTGCCAAGTTTATAATATCTCATCTTCAGCAGCTAAAAAAAGGGATTGATGATGGTGCAAAGATTATCGGATACCTACACTGGTCACTTACAGATAGTTATGAATGGCAAGAAGGTTATAATTCCAGATCTAGGTTCGGCTTATTTAGTATCGATCTTCAAGACAGGTGTTATGGCCGTCATATCACTAATGGAGCTAAAGCACTAAAAAAAATTATAGAGGGCTCTATAGAAGACAATCTAATAATATCAGACCGGGTGTTGATGAAGGCGATTGGGGAATTTGGAGAAATAGTTCAGAAATAAGATAATTGAACATTGTCACTTCATTCAAGCGAACCAATTGTATAATGAATAAAGAACACACGACAAATTAGAGTTGTTCAAACACCCACCTTATTCTTATATAATTAGCTTTTATCAAATTGGGTGTATGAGATTCTGTATAGAGTGCGGTTACAATATTGAAACCGATTCTGCAAAGTTTTGCCCTAATTGTGGAAAGAATTTACTGATAGAATTTCCAGTATGTCCTTCAATATAACTACGGCATCGCTGGTATCTATTGTAACTTTTGTTACAATATTCGGCTATCACTCACAATTAATGGGTGCAGAAAGCAATGATTTGTCTACAGATGCAAAACCTTATGGCAAGACTCTTGAAGAGTGGGCTAAAGAATATTGGCAATGGAATATTGGGGTGCCACCAGGAGATATCCCCAAAGATGTTAATACTAATCTGGATAAATGCATCGTCGGTTCTGATCGCCAGAAGACTATGATACTCCTGTTAGGGGTTTACGATCTGACATACTCTACTAAGTGCAATATATCGTCGGTCAAGCCCATTCTAGTTCCTCTGCTCGCAGGAGAGTGCGATCCAACAGTCCATGAGCCAAGAACTAAAACTGGTAAAATCGAAGACTTGTGGGCCTGTGCAAAGGATGCTGATGAAGGGTTTAAAGCGTGGGAAGTCAGGCTGGACAATCGTGTATTGTTTAAGAAGGCTGGGAATGAAGAAGTAAATGGACATTTGATTGATAATATTCTAGTGAGGAATTCTTCGCTTTTCAATATCACTATACCTCAGGTCAACAGATATGAAGCGGATGCTGGAGTATATCCTGCGGTCGTTGATGGCTACTACTTAATCTTGAAGCCACTTCCACCAGGTGAACATACTTTAACTTACAAATTCACACAAGAACAAAAAATTCCAGGAGCTGACCTTTCATCTGTAAATGGCGATGCTACTTATTTGCTTGGAGTCAAATAAATAAGGTGACCGAACAAGAAAAGTATCTTATATTGGGTAACATGACATAAGGATTGATAATACAACAACAGGACTGGTAGAGGCTGTGATCACACCAACTGAAACAAAGGTGAACGAAGAGTTTAGTCTAGGGTTCCAATATTATGGTCTTAGCATTATCTATCTCGCAAGCCCTTATTTAGATCTAGTAAACCAGTTCGTCACCTTTTAATCAAGATGTGGGCTCAAAATTTGTGTCAAAAATGGTTCACAAACCTCCGAGCCTAAACCAATGAACTCTCTTTCGATGAAGAATAGGATAAGCAAGAAAGGCAAGAATTCAATGAAATTTCTCTACAAGTAAAATACAGATTTACCTTGAGCCAAGAATTAGTAGAATCTATAATTACTCTAGGATTTTAACCATTTACAATGGAGAACTTCAATATTGTAGTTCTGCGCAATTCTCTGATTATTATGTTATCATATGCCTCGCCAAAACAATATATGAAAACTACTGTTGAAATTATGATATTGATATAATTGGCATCTAAAATTCAAGAATTAATCGACAAATACGGGAAATTTGAGAATCTGCTACCAGAAGAACTCAAGAAAATAGATTTCAATGAACTCAAGAGTTTCAAAGATGAATTTAAGCACATGACGTCAGATTATTTGGATATGATCAGAAAACTGGCGAAAGAAAATAATGTAATCCTTGATACTAGGAAATTTAGAAATCCAGACTATATTATCCGAATGGGCTTTTACCGAGAAGATGATACCACACAGGAACGAGTTCCTTTTTATTTTGCTCATTGGTATGTGAGTATGGTAACGCTGGATATACTAACGAATGCGGTTTTAGAGTTATCGTCCAGCTTAATGAATTATTATGACCACTATACAAATGACAAAAGCACAGTTAATGAAAAGAAATTAAACTTCAACCATTTTGTTCGAACTTGGCAGGATTTCTATGGCTATCTTATAAACATAAAAAAGACTATTTACGATTACTACGATTTGTATGCAAGTACCTGTAACGTGATTGATCCTCATAATAATGAGAAGACATATTACGCCTTTAAATCGCTTACGACTCCCGAGGTTAATGCAGGTGCTAAAGACCTTGCAGAATTCATTGAGGCACCAGAGATAAATACAAAGAAGAAATAACTTCGGAAGTATCATTATGGCAATAATAATTAAAACGGCGCTCTTGGCTTCACTTTCCATAATACTTCTCACTGACTCAACAACTCCAATGGTGAAACCAATTGATGTATTCGCAGAAGCAGATGATTCTGTTGATGCTGATGCTCCTCACGTCTATATCTCAGATGATAATAGCGACAACAATGATGGAGGTGGCGCCGCTGCGGCTGACTCGACAACAATCAACAACAAGGAAGAGAAGAAAACAGGCTGGTCTGATATTGAATATCTTAGTGATGCAAACAATAACACGATGGTGGACTACAAAAACCTCTTTGGCCTGAATATAGGTAAAGTCTATAATCCTAACTTTGTCGACAATGCTGACTGGTTCCTTGGCAGCAGCAACTATGAAGACCATGTAGATTACTATCTGATACCGTACAACTACAATTGGCACTTTTACTCTGACATATCTGCGCCTTGGTATGGCTGTGAAGCTCAGAGTAAGGCGATGCTTGTGACCGCTAAAAAATACAATGAAACAGGGGATTCCAAATACCTTGAATTTTCCAAAAAAGTATTCAATGGATTAAATTCCCCTGTTCTAAATCAGGACGGCTGGCTTTTGGGAGTGGTGGCTGAAAATAACAATGCTACAATACTGAACAGTCAGCTGTTTTGCGTTGCGAACCTGATGACTTACTACGAATATACCGGGGACGAGCGAGCGCTGACACTATTCAAGAAGGGTGTAGACGTACTGGAGAAAAATATCAACGACCTATCGGTAAATTGTGGAACCTACTACTCTTTGTCTAAGGATAATATTGTATCGCACCAGAAGCATCCTGAATACATGAAGATGCTGGAAAGGTTGTATTTGATGACGGGAAGCAACACGCTGAAAAATACGCTGGACAGATGGCGGCATGACTATCTGTTTCCTTGTTATTCTTGAGCTTCTTGAGTAACCATTCTAGCAACTTGAATGAATCCCGCCGCTGATTCCTAAAATGAATTCGATGTTTTGTCGAAAATCTAAATATTATTGTAGCAAATCTATCTACCTTATCTCCAATTTCACTAAATGATTATGAAGAACGGACTTGATATTTCATTACATCTGGTGTGGGACTCATAGTTGCAGGAATTGGAGTAAGTTCAGGTGATTTGTCGTCTAACGTTTATACTGCAATAATCATAATGGTTGCCGTAACTACGGTAATAACTCCTGTTTGGCTAAAGAAAGCCTATAGTCGAGAACCTGCAGCTACAAATGAGACATCAGAAGCAGCAAGATAATTCCTCTGCATTTATTGAAGTCAGAAAAGCTATATAATCAATCAACAGGACCCTACTACATGGATTGTCCGAATCCCACCGAACCCGATATAAAATTTACATGTTTCTAAAATATTATTATAAATATTATAAACAAAGAAATGGTAATTAAAGCTAAGAAAATGAACTCTTTATGTTAGTCACACTAATCATTTCTCCTCATATAGTTACCAAATTTGAATATGTAGAGCTATTCATTCTCAATTGGAGTAAAGTAGAATCCCGTTTTGTTCTAGATTAATGTATCAATATGTTAAAATAGTAGATTTTATTATATCCCTAATATGAAATACAGAAGTAGAACAGAAATAGTCTCAATGATCCTAGAAGCAGCAAATGGTGGTGCAACTAAAACAAGAATTATGTACAAAGCCTTTCTTAGCTACGCTCAATTAAAGGAATATCTTTCTGTACTTATTGAAAATAATTTACTGGAATATTTAGAAGGTTCACATATCTACAAGACCAACGAAAAAGGATTGAACCTCTTAAAGATGCATAACGAAATTGGAGAGCTTTTACAAACTTCAGTAAGGAACCAATAATACAATAAAATAAAAGCAAATCTAGATAGGTATTCGGAAGTAAGTAGAAATCTTTAAAGCTGGGTTATTGTTACTGTTAATGGAAGTCCTCTTACAGAACTATTAGCGTTACTATAACCACGGAACCCGTGTATATATCATTCCTCCAGATTGTACAGATTAGCCACAATCATGTCACCTCGAATTGGATCCGAATTGTTAACAATTCGATTCCCGACGGATTCGGAGTTATTTAATCTTATTCTTCTTTTTTAATAACTCAATATCCTTGGCAGGAGAATCTAGTTTACTTTTCTCGATCTCTAATTTTTCGATCTTTTGACGCAGTCTGTTCTCCTCATTGATGGTTAAGATGTTTACGGCTTTGATATAGTCATCAAGCAAAAATTTTTCGATATAGTAGTTCAGAATTCTTTATCGGAGTGATATGACCGGTTCATCTCATTAGATTAAATGCAACTTGCTTTACAAGGCGAATCTCTCGTGAGCTGATTTTAACGCATATAACTTGTTTGGTGAAATTCTCAGAGACCTAGTCCTAATTGATAAAGTCAATTTCCAGTACTCAAATCTTGCAGGAACAAAACTGACCACGGAAAATCCTGAACACGTAATTTTATCTCTGCGGTCATCAAGTTGTACATAATAACCTTCCAACCTACCAAGAATTCGAAATTAGGAATAAATTTTAAAGATGGTCTTCTAAAAACACATCGTGGAAAGTATTAATTTTGTATGCCTTGGTCAAACAGAATTTGTAAAGGAGTTAGGGAAGAAAGGGCAATCAAGTGACATTACTACATATGATAGTAAAAAAGATGACAGAATCATGACCTACGTAATACCATCAGGCTTTCCTGACAAGATCCAACCATTAATTACTGCAGTAAATTTAGGAGAGTATTCTATAGTTAACGTCGACAAACTAGATAAGTTTCTAGGAGAACAAATAGTAGCCTTAGATCTACTGCAACTAGATAAAGGATTCCTCCTTCATTCTTACGGAGTTGAGAGCGAAGCTCTTAAGAGTCTTTTAAAAAATACCGTTGCGTCATCATTCAAGGTTGAACAGAATATTGAAAGTCTTAAAGAGAGTATCAGTTCTTTATCTTCGGTGAAAAGAGACGGACCAACAATTATCCATATAGATAACATATTTAATGTAAAAGGAGTAGGTGTGGTCGTATTGGGTATGCTTAAACAGGGAGTTATCAAAGTACACAATGAGCTAATACTATTTCCTCAAAAGAAAACGGTTACAGTTAAAAGTATACAGATGCATGATAAAAATGTTGAAGAATCACATAGTCCAGCTAGGGTAGGTCTTGCTCTAACAGGCGTTTCTTTTGATGAGATAGCTAGGGGAGATATTCTTTCCAATTACAACCATTTTACTTCTGCCGTCCAGGAATTGATTATTGATTTCGATATGGTGCCATTTTATAAGAATGACCTTTCAGAAAATCACTCCTATCTTTTGTCCATAGGGACTCAGATCAGGCCTGCAAAGATAGAGAAATTAGGGAACAATAAACTTAAGATTTTGTCTGATAATATATTTTCATTTAAAGCCGGAGATATTGCAATCCTCTTAAATCCAGATAGTAAAAATATACGAATAGTGGGTTCAGGAAGAATAAGTGTATGATATCTTTGGGTATATCTCGGTCTCTATGAGTTCAGGTATTTTACTTGAGTTTGATACCAAAATTTAGTAAATAGATACAAAAAGCCAATTTATCCATGGTAAGTTAGTATTAAGAAATATGGGTTAAAACGTAAAGGTATGTCATGGCAATATTGAAAGTTGAATTCAGCACCACTAAATTCTAACAATAATTGGAAAAACAAAATGATTTTCATAGAACATATCTACCGAAAATCCTAAATAATTTGTTTATGTGTATATTATCAATCCATGGCTCAGCAACAACTTTTAAAACAGGAATCGTCTGTCTCTGAAGTTCTAAGCAACCATAAGAAGCAGTTAACACGCAATATCGAGCAACATACCGACGAGCGCCACATGAATACACTTAATCAACAATCAAACCTAGAATCATCTATCTCCCAAATAATACGTACATATGGAAAACAGTTTACACAGATTAGAAAGCAGTATACCGACGGAGTTGGTGGAAGATGTGTTATGGGTGTCATCATGTCTTATTATGGTTGGGATGGTAAATGCATCACTAACGCAGAAAGAAGATTATATGCTGCATTAGTTGCTTTGAGACAGGCCGGTATCAGTAAAGAATTACTCATAGAGCTGAATGATTCTGGTGCGACATTCGACGAAATAGCTGATTATCTGGACAGAAATTGCGGGTCGGCAAATAACAATAAATAATCGTCGAACTCATGAGCTCGATGGTGTTTGAAGATGGTTTCTCCCTCCAGACCTGCTTGCAAATGTCCAAAATGTTGAATAAAGTAATACCGAGCTCGAGTAGTGGGTTCTTAAATTGTAATTCTAGCGTTATCAGTTCCACCACATTCGGACCCACGCAATTTTTAATTAAACATAGTTGATAAGTCTCTAGATTATGTCGTATTCCCTTATATAGAATAGTATGATAAATCACTCTTGAATAAACAATGGTATTGGGAGAGTTAATAGTTGAAGATAAAGGCAAAATAACAGGACAAAGAGTTTTGGATGCTAATGGACCCAAAATAGAAACATCGATGACAACTGAAGGCACGTATAGAGGAACAGATGCTACAGAAATTGCTACCTATTGGTCTATTCCACAAGAAGATGGAATAATGTATGGTGAAGGACAAGGGGTAATTACAACAAAAGATGGGCAGGAAATGGCAACTTGGACAGGTCAAGGGGTAGGCAAATCTACAGCAGGAAAAATTAGGTTCTGTGGCTCGATATTCTTTAAGGCTTCACTGGATGGAGGTAAGTTATCGTTCCTAAATAACTTAGTTGGTGTTTTTGAATTCGAAGCCGATGAACAAGGAAATTGCTCATCTAAAGTATGGGAATGGAAATAAGAATTCGCGACAATATATAAAAATGTAGTATAGTTTGCTCTTGATAGTTGTCTACGATTAGAAAGCGTCTCTAGTTAGAAACAGCTAAATATCACTTAACAGGACCCGAATACATGGAATGTCCGAATCCCACCAAACCCGACATAAAATTTAGAACATTTTGAGAATAGTCGTGTAAATATTATAACATGAAAATAATTTAACCTTTAATTCCTTTAATCCATAAAATGGACTAGTGTGAAATTCCACATGGTCCCCACCGAACCGGATATAAAATATATAAAAATATGGCGTATTGCATCCCTTCATCCCAGCTAGTGTTTGAAAGCAAAGACTTCCTAACGGAATAAGTTCGTTCTTGATATGTTTTTAAAAGTAAGAACTATCCTAAATTATATCCTTTTTATAATTAAATTGAAAGTTTTAAGGGGATTTTGTTCTATTAATATCCTTATATGCCTCCTCTAAATAGATATAAACATGATCTTGAATCCTAGAATCATTTGTCCTATCTGCAAAATAAAGATCATCGAACATTCAGAGTTCCAAGACAAAATATGTAAGATGGTAACAATAAAGCAGTTTGCAAACAATTCCCCAGGGTTTGATGTGGCTTTTAGACCTTTCTTTGAAGATGAGTGAAACTCTGATTTTATTGACCGTTACTAGTCTTGTATCGGATTTATTATAAGATGTCGTAAAATATTGCGGATTTATTTATAAAATCTATTTAAATTATAAAGTTCATAATTATACAATGGAGAGTATGAAATGTGAATATTGCAAAAAGCATATCCATTCTCTAAACCAAATTCTAGATATGTTTGTATGCGATGAGTGCTATCATAGACTAATTTCTAAAATATACTATCCAAATGCTATAGAAGCTTAATTCACCCTTTCAAGAGCTACTCAATAAAATGAAAATAAAACTATTCTACTTACAATGGCGTTAATAATAATCAGAACATAAAAGCTAAATACCAGGTAACAGGACCCGCCTACATGGAATGTCCGAATCCCACCGAACCCGAAAAATTTACATCTTTTCAATAGAATTCTTGTAAATATCATAAAATAATATAATGTAAAGTTTGTTACTAATTAAAGGTATAATCTCTCCTTATTTAATAGTAAACTATGACGACCACTAGATAAGTGATCAGACCTCCATCTTATTCTATTATTCCTTTGTTTGCAATTTCGGTTCATTCATTAAGATATTTTTGATGAATTCCTTAAGCTGAACGAGAATTTGCTCGAAATATGGAATGACGTCCAAAGAAGCTTCTACCGAAAGTAATGAACCACTCAATGAATAATTTCTTAAATCCTTTATCTTCCAATACCAGTTGCCTTCCTGATTTGCCTTTTGTAATTCCCTTGCCAATACTATTCCCTTACTCTCCGCTGACAGCGCGCTAATCACCTTATTTATTTCGATTCTATCACTGGGAATGCCGGATAATTGAAATTTATCAATTATTCTAAATAGTAGACAATCAAATGTTCCAATCATTTGTGAAATCAATGAATCTATTTCGATCTCAGCACCTACTCGTGCATCCTTTGATAAAAGATCGCCGTGTTGGGATTTAATATTTTTTATACTCTTCAAATGCTCTTCGCACGCAAACATTTTGAAGATTATTCTATCTGACTGCAGAAAAGGTAGATCATGGGTGGTCATCAGCTATCTCTAAAATACTTCTGCTACTTATGAGTTTCTTGATGTGCATAAGTTCCTAAATTTGGATACAACCTCATTCCCAATTATTAGATAATTTAGGTTTGATAGAAATCATAAAATTAATCGGAATGGGAACAAGATAATTCGTACGGTCTAAGAAAGCAGACAGACTAAACTAATAAAAATAATAAATAGCAATCAGCAGAACCCGAATACATGCACTGTCCGAATCCCACCGATTAGACTGTTATCATTTAACTACAATCCTTTTAAGAATTCTTCTCATATCTTTATTGAAACCAGCTTCTTGGTCTTCCACATAGGATGTTCTGGTTTGAGCTTTGTCAATTCCGTAGAAAAGGGAGGTTGGACAAAGGTATTTTATGATTATACACTTCCAGGATATAACCAATGTCGCAACAAACGATTCGCAATAGGGAGTGCAAAATAGGTAAGTGAAACAACTAATATTGCACTATAAATTACGGCATTTCCAAGTATCGCCCAGTCTCCTATAAAAGGATTAAGAATAGATCGAGATAACGAGCTAATAGCATACGCAGCAAAGAAGATAACTATCGCCATTTTCCATCTAGGTGGTGGTGACTGACTAAGAGTTTTCAAGTCCGGTAACGTAAACCACGTTTCCAAACCGGTGGATGTGTCGTAGTATCGTGTAGAATAATCATTTGCTTCCTTTAGTAGCTTTAGTGATTCGTCTGAGTTATCCCATCTCTCCATCTCAGCTTTATCAGTAAAACGGCGGATGATATACCGCAATGGTGATTTGCTGCCTCCGGGGATGATTATTGTAGTACCAAGGTAACCAGGAGCATTTCTTTCCAGTGTCAGGTAACGCCTAATCCAATTGTTGTAATCTTTTTCGCGACCGGGTTTTATCTTCCTACAAATTACAGTTGTAACTTCGTTTTCATAATCCGTTGGCAATTCTATTGACAAAATATATCCAATCCAGTTCTTATATTAATAGCTCCATTGAATTTGTTTTACTTTTACTTTTCCTACCTTCGTCTTCGTGGGTGCGATTTGCATAATAATGATCTTCCAACTTTTTCAACTTCTTGAGTATGGGGGCTTGATTTAGAACGTGATCAGAAATTTTGTATCTAGTAAAAGGTCTGTCTTTGTCCTAAGCCGCGATAAACAACATTACCAAGGCTAAAGCTACCATACCAAAATCCTCGATAACGGTAACCTTTGTCAACGGCACTTTCAGGAAAGTCCCGAGGCAAGCGCATTGGAATGTTTCCTTCTTCATTAACTTGATTGTAACGCCTAATCCACTAAAGGACATTACCCCTATTTCTGCTAGCAAGATGGGCACTGACGTAGGATTTATTATCATTGCCAGTCCGAAAAACAGTTCAATAAACGGGTAAACGTATCCGTATGCAAAAATCTTTCTAGCCAATAGGTCGTAAGTTGAGTAGCCTTCTGCAAAGCCTTTCAAGTCCATCAGCTTGAATCCGGCGAAAACAAGGAAAAATCCTATCATGAAATAAGACAAAGTTGCTGGGGCTGAGAAATTGTCAGCCTGTAAGTCACTGAGTGAGAGAACAAGAGTTGTAAGGAGAATAAGGCAGACTATTATCGCTAGAGGTATGTAGTCTTTATACCTAGATGTACCTAAACTTTTAGTCTCATTTTGCTGGAAAGTGCCTTTATTTTTAGAACCTGCTTCTATAAGTCTCATGCCGCATTTAGGGCAGTTCCCCGGTTTGTCTTGCGTCACTTCTGAATGCATTGGACACGTGTAAGTTTTAGTACCCTGAATGAGAAATCACCTTGCTCTATCTATTCACAGCGTACGATAAATAACTTTCAACAGTAGCTGCATATGCCTTTTCTTTGGTGATCTTAATATGACCTATAAATGAAAACGGAATGATACTTTGCTACATTTTATAAATTGAAACCAGAAAGTCATCTCCTATTTTCTATATGTCGGAAACAGGTTCTTCTATTGATAACAAAAAATGGCTCGCAAACCTCCTGGACCACCAATCAAGACTTAATAAGTTCAGTTCCTATTGTAAAGAAAAATTCCTAAATCAACACTAAAATACAAGTTAGGAGAGAACCCTACTACATGATCAGCCCGAATCCCAACGAACCCGATATAAAATTTAGAATACCCTAGAAATAATAATGTAAATATTATAAAATAATATTATATGATTATCGTTACTATAATAAAGAATCTATTCTTTTATCATCTATTCTTTCTTCTTTCAAAATAGTCCATTATATGTTTAATGATATAGATAATTGCAAATGTTCCTCCGATAGATAAAGCAATAACAGAGATAAGCCATACTGCATCGCTGTTTTGCATAACCATATGTTTCTTTACCGACAAGGAAATTAAAAAGTAGATGTTTGTTATTTGTTAATATGCTTTAAAGTTTAAGGGTGTTTAAATACAGTATCCATCTTACATTTCTAAATTTTATGCAACTTCAAGGAGACATAAAAAAAGGTTGTACTCAACTCCAAAAACTTGAAAAGGAAATAATACAATCTCTTCAGTAAAGAGATGTCTTTGCACAATAAACGAGAATATGCAGTGATTGAAGCTCCTTTCATATTGGGATTACGACCCACTGGAGTCGAGCTTCTTCCAAAAGCGTTAAGGACAGCAGGTTTACTAGAAAGACTAAATGCTGAATACTGTGGGATCGTAACTCCATCGTCACCATACAACTATAATCGTGATGGGGTAACTAAATTGTTAAACCCTATAGCAATCAAAGATTATTCCATAAGACTAGCAGAGACAGGGAAGTACGTGTTGCATAACAATAAATTTCCTATTGTCCTTGGAGGTGATTGCAGTATAGTGATTGGTAATGTTTTAGCTTTAAGACATCTAGGCAGATATGGTCTCTTTTTTATCGATGGACATGCCGATTTTTATCAACCAGAAGAATCTCCAACAGGAGAGGTTGCAGATATGGACTTGGCAATAGTATCTGGTTATGGACCTGATATCCTTACTAATATAGAGGATCTTAAACCACTAGTAATGGAACAGGATATAGTTAGTATTTGGATATCGTGATAAAACACAATCTGCTCAGTATGGATGCCAAGATATTAAGAACACTACGATTATGAATACCATAGAACTTACAGATGTGCAAAGGTTAGGACTCAAAAATGCAGCTTCATCAGCTATAGAAAAATTTCTCAAAAATGAACTTTCCGGCTTTTTGATTCATCTTGATGTTGATGTTTTAAATGACTCGATTATGCCTGCAGTTGATTATCGTCTACCTGGTGGAATAACTTTCTCACAATTAAGTGATTTATTGAGGTTATTACTTACGTCAAAAAAAGCAGTTGGAATAAGTATTACAATCTTTAATCCTACTCTTGATAAAGATGGTTCAATAACCAGAAATCTTGTATCAAACATAGTAAGAGGTCTGTCTTAAGATGATTCCTATAATCCTCATTTTTGCAATAGCTACAATACAAGCTTGGGATGATCGGTTCGAGGGTTCAAAAATCGTAATTCTAGCATTATCAGTTCCACCGAACCCGATATAAAATTTACATCTATTTAACATGCTTACTGTAAATATTATATGGGATGATATGGTAATCAAAGTTACTTAAAAAATGAACTTTTATCTCAATCACAATAATCATTTTTCCTCATATGTTACCAAATTTGAATATGTAGAGCTATTCATTCTCAATTAGAGTAAAGTAGAATTTCGTTTTGTTCTAGATTATTGTACCAACATGTTAAAATAGAAGATTTTATTATATCCCTAATATGAAATACAGAAGTAGAACAGAAATAGTCTCAATGATCCTAGAAGCAGCAAATGGTGGCGCAACTAAAACAAGAATCATGTACAAAGCCTTCCTCAGCTATGCTCAATTAAAGGAATATCTTTCTATACTTATTGAAAATAATTTACTGGAATATTTAGAAGGTTCACATGTCTACAAGACCAACGAAAAAGGATTGAACCTGTTAAAGATGCATAATAAAATTGGGGAGCTTTTACAAACTTCAGTAAGGAACCAATAATACAATAAAATAAAAGCAAATCTAGATAGGTATTCGGAAGTAAGTAGAAATCTTTAAAGCTGGGTTATTGTTACTGTTAATGGAAGTCCTCTTACAGAACTATTAGGGTTACTAGATCCATTGAGCCCGGATTCTTTTTGATTGCTTCAAAAAATAAAATAATTCCTGATTATTTTCTTTGATAATTACCATAACCGGAATAGTTTGTGCTTCGTCTATTCTCATACGTGCTTGTTCTTGGCGGTGGTGGGCTATCATTTTCATGGCCCGGATGTGATCTTACGTGGAACCAATATTGTGAAGGAGAAATAGGACTCTTACAAATTGGACAGTTTTGATGATCACATTTATGATTACCTATGAAATTAGGATGGATAGTCAAGTTACACTTATCGCACTTATTTTTTTCCAAAATTGTTCTAAATATAGTACTGTTATGCACAATAAAGATGTATTGATTGATCAATCAAAATTGATATCGATCATATTGCTCTGGAGCTGTACTGTTAAAAGTTAGTCACGACCGGCACCAACCGAACTTATCTACCCACCCTGAAAATAATTACATACATTAGTACATTGCATCCTACCGAACCCAATTAAGTTAACGTTCATAACAGGGATTGTTTAATCGTATTAAAAAATTCTTTATCCGACAATTTCTTCTTCTGTTCTATCCACTGCTCAACATCTTTTCCAGCCAGATATCTCAGATTAGGATTCTTAGTTGTTACTGCTTCCAACACTATATTTGCCACGAGTTCTGGTGAAGAGCTATTTCGCTTCATGCCCTCTATTCTTCCCGCCATTATTTCCATCATTTTTGAGTATTCCGAATTTGGCCCTTGGGATCTCTTTGCTATTACACTGGAAAAGTTAGTTCTAACAAATCCCGGTTCCACCAAGGCAACTTTTATGCCAAAAGGATCAAGTTCATATGCGATAGACTCACTAAGACCTTCTAACGCAAATTTAGTACTAACATATGCAGAACCACCGGGGTAGCCAAATCTACCAGCACCTGAACTTATATTTACTATCATTCCGGACTTTTGTTCCTTCATTATAGGAATGACAGCTTGGGCTACTCTTATAACTCCGAAGAAGTTGGTCTCATACTGTTGCTTGATCTCATCCATATCAAGCTCTTCAAACGCTCCTACCAATCCATAGCCAGCATTATTAACCAATACATCTATCCTTCCTGATTCAGATAGAATTGATTGGATGGCATCGCTTACTGATTTATCACTAGTAACATCAAGCAGAATAATTTTAATTGGCAAGTTTTCTCCACTCTGAACCGCTCTCATTTTTGTTCCCCTTTCTAGATTACGCATTGTTGCATATGTATGAAAGTTATTCCTAGCAAGGACTAGAGATGTTTCGAAACCTATACCACTCGAACTACCTGTAACAACTGCAACCTTATAATTTACATCCATTTGATTAGTTTTGAGTCACCTCAGACTGATAAACGTTAACTTAGTTTATGATCACTGTAGGTATGTCTCAAGTTAGCAAGGTTTAAAGCTTGGCATATACTAGTATGAACAAGCGAGTCTGGTTATCGAACTGCTAGCGTTATTAGAACCACCGAACCCGATGTATAATTTACAATATTTTAATAATAATTATATAAATACTAGAAACTAATAATGTGAACATTGTTACTAATTAAAAATACAGTCTGCCTCATTTCAAAAGCCAATTTACATAACTCACCAATATACTTGGCTGCTATCACCCTTTTGCTTTTCCGGTTTTGGATATGTTTTTCAGAGTAATGTTGATCTTATTTCTTGTCTTCTCCTAACCTGTTGGGTACGTCTTTAGCATATAATCTAACCAAAATTCTGGGCTATCTCCTTAAAAAATATCTCCATTTGTTGTACGTAGTTATTTACTGGCCAGAAATGGATACGTTTTACTCCTGATTCGTGAAGGAGAGAAATCTTCTTAAGGCACTGATCGGGAGAGCCAAACAGGAGTAAATTATTCAGTTCATCAGCGGACCTTCCTAGAGTTGGTGACAGTACATTTTTTACCATCCTCTGCACCTTTTCTTTATCATTATCTATATATCCAAACATTGTCATGAGAGAATTTTCAAATGACTCCACATCCTTATTCATCTCTCTTCTATAATTCAGAAGTAGCATCCACTTCTCTCTGAATTTGTCCGGTGTAATGTTATAAGCTGAAGCCATCCAACCGTCTCCGTATTTTGCTACCCTCCTTAGGCCTTGTTCTGAACCCCAACTTGCGATCATGATAGGAGGACGAGGTTTTTGATATGGTTTAGGGTCAATACATACTCCCTTCAATCTATAGTATTTACCATCATAATCTAGTAACTGTGATTCAGGCTCACCTTTTTCATTCCAAAGTGCGTGAATAACCTCTAAGGCCTCAGAAAACCTCTTCCAGCGGTCTTCAAATGGAACTCCACAAGCATCATAGTCTCCTTTAGATGACCCTGGACCCAAGCCTACAAATAATCTGCCTGCAGATAAGATGTCTATTGTTGATAAAGCTTTAGCGCAGATAACTGGATTCCTTATAACTATGTTAAGTATAGATGTACCAATTTTTATTCTATTGGTAACAGCAGCAATTGCCGATAGGGAACTTATTGCATCAATCCAACCCGTTCTGAAAACAATATGATCATTAACACTCAATGAGTCGTATCCTAACTCTTCCGCCTTTTGTGCAAATGAGATTATGTGGTCTCTTGAAGTAGCCTCCCCTCGAACAAATCCCATCACGGGTAAATGTATTCCGAAACTCATCAATTTCATTAAAACTCTTAATGTAATCGATACATATAGTTCTAGATCATTAATGGAAATAGTCTTGTACCAATATTTATGTGAATATCGCCTTATAGCATATATTATTCAACCAATAATCTATCAAGCAATATTTGATTAACTTTTGCTCTGTTTTCCAAATCAATATTGAGTATCAGTCTAGATTTCTTTTTGAGCTGCTCGATTAGGGGATGTTGTAACTTGTGATGTACAACAACTATTACTTTCTTGTCAACAACAAGTAAATTCTTTACCGAGTCTATGAACTCTCTTGATTTGAGTTCCATAGGACCAATTTCATCACAAAAAATGACGTCACAATTCTTTATCGCACGACAGAGTCTTTCAGCTGCAAAGCGGCAGCCCGAAAGGTCAACGAAATATTTCCCAATCTTAGGACCATTTCCAGTAATAGATGCTAGGACTCCCGTATCATTAGTGTTAAGATCAATGAACTCGAATCCTACCCTAATATTATTAATTCTGAGCTCTTTGGAAACTATACCTCCCACATTAAGGCCTCTATCTTTTAATGCTCTGGCTGCACGTATTACAGCCGTCGACTTCCCCACACCTGGAGCTCCAGTTAGGATTGTAATTGTCATTATTCTTCATTGAACAAAGTTATTCAAGTTATTATTACTATAGAATGATAAGAGGTGGAACAGCTTCGTAGCCAACTCTGTCTCTAGCCCATATTTTTATTGCCAAACACTTGATAACTAGTTCGCTACGCTAATAATAGATTAGATACACTAATGTATTGCATCCCACCGAACCCGATATAAAATTTGCATATTTTTGATAACTTTTTTGCATATATTATATTGATTATAAAATGATACTAGTACTTATGAACAAATTAATCCTAAAGAAACATCTGAAAATATCTATCCTCAAGACCGACATTAATTATAATTAAAGACAATAACAAATAACTAAAAACGCCATTCGCATCAATAGAGTATGTAATCTAGATTCCTGTAAAAAGTCTAAAAGGAGACCAAAAATCATTTCCATAGAAACGCAGTAAACGTAAATGCTAAATAATTTGTATGTGATTATCTATTGGCAATCTATGGCTCAGCAACAACTGTTAAGACAGGAATCATCTGTTTATCAAACTCTACGTATATATAAAAAGCAGTTAACACAGAACATCGAGCGAAATACCCATGTGCCCAATATTAGTACCATTAGTCAACAGTCGAACCAAGAATTATCTATTTCCCAAATAATACGTACATATGGAAAACAGTTTAGACAAATTAGAAAGCAGTATACCGACGGACTTAGTGGAAGATGTGTTATGGGTGTCATCATGTCTTATTATGGTTGGGATGGCAAATGCATCACCAACGCAGAAAGAAGATTATATGCTGCATTAGTCGCATTGAGACAGGCCGGTATCAGTAAAGAATTACTGATAGAGCTAAACGATTCTGGTGGGACATTCGACGAGATAGCTGATTATCTGGACAGAAATTGCGGGTCGGCAAATAACAATAGATAATCGTCGAACTCATGAGCTCGATGGTGTTTGAAGATGGTTTCTGCCTCCCGACCTGCTTGCAAATGTCCAAAATGTTGAATAAGGTAATACCGAGCTTGAGTAGTGGGTTGTAAATCGTAATTCTAGCATTATCAGTCCCACCGAACCCGAATAAAATTTACAATTCTAAGATATTTGTAAAGATTATAAGATATTGCTGATTAAGTAAATTTATTGTGAGGCATAACCAATAAAATTTAATCTGATAATTGAGTGATTGTCTATATCAATTCAAAAGATCATCTGGGATGAATCTGATGTCAAGCATTTAATAAGGCGATCATATGTTTCCTGACCATAGATAATAACTTGACTAACTAAATTTTTTGTTTGAATTTAAAACTTTAAAAGAATTAGTATTATATTATATATATGAATTATCAGAAAACCCATTCTGACATAATGAAGCTTGATCCGAAAATTAGGATGGTGACCATATGCGATTCGAGTGGAAAGATATTGTTTTCTGACCATAGGCCTGGAGTTACCAATCTGTTAACACCAGATGAAAGTAAGAAATCTCTTGAAATGGCTGTAAATGCATGGAAAACAAGGAGTCAGCTTACGGACAAAATAGGAAAGGGTCACTATGTGTTAGCAGAATATGATAAAATAAAGAGAATAACTATGCCCTATGGTGAACATCTTTTGTATATTACTACTGAGGTGGAAGCTGATCATTCCAGAATACTTGATGGGATTCGTAAAATAGAATCAGGTTAACTGAATAACTATTTTGATATCTTCTTATGGTATCAACCATGGCAACTATGATTGCATATATTGTTATGATTATAAACTACAAGCAAATTTGTTTCCGATCTTACCTGAACAGTCAATATTACTTTTGATAAAGGAATAGAACTACTTGTTATTAAATTTGTAAAATATGAATTCATACGACAAAACTAAAACCTCAAAAAAAACGAACTATGATAGTAACCACTCATTTAGCTTACTTCTTTCAAAATCTAATTTCTTTTTGTATGATTCGTCAGATGGTGGTTCAAGAAGAGTATAAGGACCATCTTCATGGTAAAAATCAACAGCAATATATCCTGCCTTCTCATTTCCAACTTCCATAAAGCAGAAACCCTTCCCATCGAATCGTGACGATGAGTATTTGTTTTTATCATTTTTGATATCATCAACTATTTGTTGGCTAACTACTTTTGCCTGAGCTTCTGCAAATACCCCAGCTTTAGGAATAGCCACATTTTCGTTCACCTTAATTTCAGTTACATCCCCTATTGCAAATACATTTTCAAAATCAGTCCTAAGACTGAACTTGTCGACATTAATCCAATTTTGTTCATGCGTTATAAGACCAGAATTCCTTATTACTTCAGGTACTTTGTGAGGAGGAATCCCTATAAGCAGATCATAATTTACCCGATTTCCATTTTCAAACCCTATTTTTTCCGTATTCAGTACTTCCTTTATTTTATGTAATGGGTGAAAATCGATATGTTTATGATTAAGCAAGTTAATAACATCCTGACTCACTTTTGCTCCAGCTACAGGTAAAGAAATCGGGGTTGGTGTATAAATATCGATGTCAATTGAGTCTCTTGTACCATTCTTAACTAAAATATCGTTTATTAGTAAAGATGTCTCATACGGTGCTGGGGGGCACTTGTATGGAATAGATGTTATACAGATTGCTATTCTCCCGTTCTTTAAGGAAAGTATTCTTTCTCTTAGTTTTGTAACTTGCTCTGCATCATACAGATTAAAGCCTCCATTTTCTAAAAATCCTTTGACTTCTTCAAATGAGTATTCCGTACCTAATGCTATTATTAGATAGTCGTATCTTAACTTAAGATTTGAAGATTCCCCAATTGTAACAGTCTTTGAGGCGACATCAATTCCCGTTACTTTATGATTTAGATACCTTATTCCTTTATTTTCTAGTCTATTCAAAGCAATTTTAGAATCTTTGAATGTTCTTATTCCACTTAAGATCCATAAATTTACAAGTCCCATCATAAAATAGTCTCTTTGATCGATAATACGAATTTGGTAATCTACTGATGGCGATAATGAAGAAAGATTTTTCTGCAATAAATTAGCAGCTGTTAACCCTCCAAATCCTGCTCCTAAAATTAATATACGTTTTCCCTCTGAAGACAAGTAGCAAAATGAATAAACTCAGGTCTAACGTAAAAGGATTTTTTGATTATTGCAAAATTGGAGCCATTTTTCTCTCTAATTATTCCATAATTGAAAGATGACGGATTCAGTACTAGAAAAGAAACCAGAGTCACGATATAGCAAACTAGGTATGAGCACGGATTACATACACTAGTGTGTTGATTCCTACCGAGTTTCTTTTGACAATGAAGTTAAAAACTGCAAAATAAACTACCAATGGGTTCCTAAATCATAATTGTAGCGTTATCAGTTCCACCGAACCCGAATAAAATTTACACGCTTCTAACATGTTTATTGTAAATATTCTAAATAGTATAATTTGAATTCTGTTACTAAGTTAATATACTAAATGTTAGCATTCAAAAATAATGAAAACAAGACCAATTATAATAACCACTTTCTTGCAAACTTCAAATCATCGAATCAATGTCAACTACTATCACTTCTGAAAATGCTAAGTGCTATCTGATTGCTTTACGCGTACTGAAGATACTAGTTACCGGTATCATCAGCATTGATATTGTTGTTATCATCAGCGTTGTCGTTGTTGTCATCGGTATTGGCTACTTGGTTTTGGAAGGGATGTATCGTCGGCTCCATTCTGCATTGTTTTTGATACGAATTCTTTGGCTTCAGCTTCCGTGAATTTACCTGTTTTCAAAAGTTCATTAATCAAATTGTTTTCTTTACCATCGTTGGAAGTTGATGTATCGCCAGAAGAACCATAAATCGTTTTCACCGTGTCTTTTAAGATACTTAAGTACTTGGTGGGCACTAATTTTCCAGTCTTATTAGAAACCAAATTAAAACTGTCAGTATCTACAGGCTGATAATCCCACCTCCAAAAAGCCGTGCCCCATACTCCTGCTTTCTTCAGAGCGCCGAGTATCTGTTTCGCATCAGTTTTCGTAAGCTCACTCTTATCTGGGTTGAGTTTGGTGATTCCTCCGTCCTTTGTCCTTACAACGTTATTCCACTCCCCAATGTATAAGGGCACTCCAGTTTTATCACTTGTTTTCAAAAACATGTTAAATCTCTTCTTCTGGTACCCATCTCCATCAGGAACTGCGTAGACACTTACTTTGAAAGCAATATTCTCCTTATATGAAGGAGCCATTTTTGCCAGGTTTTTTGGTGAAATGTTAATGGGGCTATTCAAGTCAACTGGAACATTCATGCTGTAGACTATTGTCTTACTGGTGATATTTCTCAACTCCTTAGTAATATAGGAATTAAATTTTCCTATTTTAGACCATTGATTTATTTTGTCAACGTGAGGTTCGCTTAGGATCTCATACCCTAACGTACTTGAATGATTATCGACTGCCAATACTATTTTCTTAAGAAAATCTGCCATTAGTGTCCAGCCATCTTTTCCTTGATTATCTTTGACAGATCTGTTCCACCAGTCCCCCCAAAAGAGTTTCGCTGCTTTATCGTGAGTATTACCGCCACCGCCTCTGGAATATTTTGAATTATCTTGAAATAGAGACCAAGGAAAACCTGTTGCTCTTTCTTCGAGCCATGAAGAAGTGTGCCATTGATGATTGTCATAAATGATTTTCACTCCGTACTTATCTGCTGCATTGGCTACTGATTGTATTTCCTTTATGAAAGCCTCGGGATCCCGTTCATAAGCCTCCCAATAGAACACGAATCGGACATGATTCAAACCCGCTCCAGAAATCTTTTTCAAGCTATCCTCAATGTAGTCCTGGGGAGCTGAAGGTGAAGCGTTGTTATTCTGTTTCATACTGACAAAAGCTCCTTTCATGACAACCCCATTGATGGGTTGGCTACTAGTCACTTGACTTGCCGATGCATATGAGCCTAAAGAAGTAGCGTTAGTAAAGACGGCAGCTAGAAGAAAGGCCAAAATTATTCCGCTACTTGCTAAAATCAATGCAATACGAATTAGAATTCGAAGATTTAATATGTATTACTGATTCGTTATTCACGACTTTACGTCTGAGGTAGCATTTGATTTAATGCTAGTTAATGCATGGATATACCTGATTGTAGTAGATTCTTGTTGAGAGATATGGTGCCGGTATACTTCGTGTAAAATTTTGTAAGGTAGTTAGTCATTATACCACCAGGTTCTCCTTTCATTAAAAGACAATACAGCAAACAATCATTTATGAGTACTCATATGAAATGACTTATTTTGAGGAATTTTGTTATTAATGGGTGTCAATCTTGCATAAGATAATCCATTTTTAGTTAATTCCCCTTGCAAGACAAGTGTCACAATACTTTTCCACAAGCGTGGCACCATCCATGTTATAACTTGCTATTTGAGTTGCTATATCACCGCACACAGAACAATAACCGCCTGCTTTGTCAGCCATAAATCTTTTTTTTATTTTCTGAGATGTTCTAGGGTCTGAAAGTAGGTTTCGAAAATCTCTGCGTTGCTCTTCAGATATATTTACTGGTCGAAATGTTGGAGTTGGTCTATGTTTATTACTATGAGGATTATTTCCGTAAAAAAACTTATGCATGTATATGATCCACGGTAATCGTATATCTATCTATGTGTTTGTTTTGTCTAAGACATTTATTTGGGCCAAATACAGTTTTTCTAATATTTGGAAACAAAAAATTATTCTGTATGTTTAAACCACTGCCAGACAATAGTTTT